>Ga0209825_1000046_pt1 | contig 120535 bp, 131 predicted proteins | sample EN8Hudsemesocosm_FD_184631 | JGI IMG/M metagenome (GOLD analysis project Ga0209825, IMG submission 184631) | Methane-oxidizing microbial communities from mesocosms in the Hudson Canyon - EN8B Hudson Canyon (SPAdes) (version 2) | ecosystem: Environmental > Aquatic > Marine > Cold seeps | place... | reverse complement strand
TAAGAGAAGGTCTTGATATCCCCGAAGTTTCATTGGTAGCAATTTTAGATGCGGATAAAGAGGGTTTTTTACGCTCGGTTGTCTCTTTAGTGCAAACCATTGGGCGTGCTGCGAGAAACTCCAATGGTAGAGCAATTTTATATGGCGATAAAATCACTCGTTCCATGCAGCAAGCGATAGATGAAACCCAGCGCAGGCGCGAGAAGCAAGAACAGTTCAATAAAGAAAATAATATTACGCCGACAACCATCGCCAAGTCTGTGACAGATATATTGGAAGCAACTATCCCTGGCGCAGGCCTAGGCGCGAAAACAAAACGTAACCAAGTCGCAGAGCAGCAAGCGAGCTATAAAGTATTAACTCCCAAAGAAAAAGAGAAAAAACTCGCGAAACTAGAAGATGAAATGTACAAGCATGCAAAAAATCTAGAATTTGAAGCTGCAGCAAAAATTAGAGATGACATCAAACAATTACAAGCGGAAATGTTGATTTAAGACTTGCAAAATAAGTTATCAAAGCTATAATAATCAGCTCTTAACATTTCTTGTTAAGACTCTGTAGGCGCGTAGCTCAGTTGGTTAGAGCACTACCTTGACATGGTAGGGGTCGGTGATTCGAATTCACTCGTGCCTACCATCTAAACTATTGTTTTAGATGGTATTCCTGAAAATTTCAAATATTAAAATCTTCTCTAAAAGCGAAGTGGGTAAAAATCTGCCTAAAAAATACTTTAGGGTAGGGTACTTTTTGTTCAAAAAAATAATATTTAAATTTCTAATGCTTTCTAGCAATCGTTGCTAGGTTAATGCTTTGTAGATTCCTCCCAAAGTACACCAATAATTTTCATTGAAATATCATCAGCACTTGTTATCACATAGCGGATGTCTTTTTCTGTAATTACTTTAATTATGATGCCCTGTAGACCCTAAGGATTTATAGGAATTCAATTTAAGACATAATTCGGGACACTTTATGGGCGCATTCTGTCGTTGAGGTAAAAAAGGCCCCGCATTGTATGCCTTGTAGGAATGTGGCTATTTTGCGTGTGCCATCCTACCTCATGAAATATTGAGGCTCCTGTAGCCAAGATTCATTCACATACGGAGCGAATGATGGAAGCCCCAGTCCTGTGTCCGCTTCAACTACGCACAAAATCCGCTTTGTTAAAGCTACCTCAAATGGCTTGAAGAATATTCGTAATGCAATCTTGTCTCACTAGAGTATTGGTAACGATGCACACTTCGGTTCGGCGAATTTGTCCAGCCCCACCTTGTTATGTGATTGTAGGCAATAATTTGAATAGATTACCAAAGTTATAGCGCCATTGCAGAGCGAAACTTAGGCCTATCTTTCCATTCAGTGGGCTCCTTAAAAATCTTTGCCACTCGTTATCGTTTGGTAATCTAGCGAAGTCTTTATGATTATCTATCACCCAATCACTACAAGAGTTAATAATAGCCGACACCTTAGTATTTGATACTTTAATGATTTCTATTTTCTTAAACTCTTCAATAGGTATGGGTTCAATGCCTTTTTTAATATCCTCTCTTACTTTTTTATTAAAATGAGATTCTAATTCGTCAATTTTTTCGTTAATTGCAATATCACCTTCATAAAGAATATCAACTAAGTTCAGTAGAGCTTTAGCTCGCCAGTCTTGCTGGTTAAGGTGACAAAGAAATTGAAACATTTTTTTACATAGCGCTTGATTTTCATCAAATAGGCGCTGTCTGTTTTTCAGTGCAATAACGCCAAGATTTTTATCTGATATTTCGCTTCCTGTCATATAGGCTGCTTTGATTATTTGTATCCTTATTGGCGGAGGATTCTTTTTTGCAGTCTGGTAGTCTGTAAGAAGAATAATTGCATCACTTTCATTACCTAGAAGACGTTCATAGGCTGAAAAAAATGGTTCACTTGTGCAAAAATTTTCAGAGGGCGATTTAACTCCAAGATCAAGCAAAGGTATATCAACACCTTTTGCTGGATTAACTTCAAGGTGCGGAATATCAAATTCAGCTAATGTGTGTTTCTCTAAAACACCAAGAAGTGTCATTTCTATAACACTGCCTATTGTTTTTCCATCAAGATTTGGCATGGATTGGCCGGTTTCAAGAAGCCCATACCAATGTGGAAGCTTGCTGCCACGCCCCTCTCTTTCTAATATGTCTTTAATTTCACTGACATTTATTCCTCGCAAGTATTCATTTAGTTTTTCAACAATTTCTGGAAGGCTATTTTTTACCTTTAATCTTAATTCTTGACTCGAGGTCATAAAAGTTCCTGCTGTGTAGTTATGGTATCTAGTTTTAGATATTTCTCATTGATGGCTCTATCTATAGCCCATTTCACTAACTGAGGAGGCACAGCGTTACCATATAAAGAATATTGATTATAGCGTGTTACTGACTGACAGTGATCGTCAGGAAATCCCTGAATTCTTGCGTACTCTATATTTGTAAGCCGTCTAAACTCGTTACCGATTTTGTAACGCTCATAGTGCCGACTCGATGTACAAGTTAATGTGGGAGCTACACCAGCGGTTCCAAAAATAGAGTAACCCATTCGGGCACCACCTTTTTGGTTATAAAGAATTTCAACGCCATTATAAAATCGATTTACTTCTTCGCTATTATTTATTCTTTTTTTTGTATCTTCAGTAAAGAAAAAACTTTTATCTGGTTTTTTTTCTAAGATAGAATTGAGTTTCACATCAGACACTTTCTCTGAGAAAAATTTGATTTTTGCATGACAAAACTTCCCATTCAATGCCATACCCCATGTAGAAAATATCGCGGCATGATCTTTTATTTCTTTCCATCTATCAAAGCGTGCAATATTAGAAAGCTGCTTACCTGTCAACTCAGAAAGGTCTTCTTCTGTACAAAGGTATGATCGAGGAGAATGTTCAAGATGACCAATAATTACAATACGCTCTCTATTTTGGGGTAACCCAAAATTTATTGAGTTTAATAGCCTCCATTCAACCAAATATCCAAGATTAGATAAAGCATCTAGTATGGTTGCAAAATGAGCTCCTTTATCCATTGAAAGAAGTCTTTTTACATTTTCGAGAACAAAAATTTTTGGTCTATTTTTTCTTAAAATGTAGACAATTTTTTCAAATAACGTCCCTCTAGAATCTTCGATACCAAGTTTTTTTCCAGCACTTGAAAATGGCTGACACGGGAAGCCGCCTGTTAGAATGTCATGTTTGGGAATTTGATCAATATAATCTTCTATGTCACCTTCAGTATGTTCTTTTACACCAAAATTACTTCGGTAAACTTCTGAAGATTTTGAGTCTATATCATTAGCCCATATAGTTTTTATATTCAGTTCATCACAAGCAATTCTAAATCCACCAATTCCTGCGAACAGCTCAACAGCTTTCATTAATTTTCTCAACTTATTAAATAGGTGATTTTACGTGTTGCTCTGAATTAGTGTAAGGTTTTCACATAACTTTATTTTTATGGCTCTTTTTCTTTTGGTATTAAAAATAGAACAACAATGCCACTATTACTGGGGGGGGATTTAATAAACTTCCACATAACCCTTTGTTTGAAAGTAATTTTATCAACCATGCTAGAAGAGAAATAGCCATTTTTATCCTATTTTGAGGTAAATTCACGTATCTATTGTGCCTATTTAAGAAAATAGGCCATAAAAATATAGATCACTTAATTAGCACTGTTTGCCACCCTCGAAAAGTCGATTTTGGAGAGTTTTTCTATCCGCTAGGGTGGAATAATTCGGTAATCAGTGGTATTGGTCTTTTGTGATATATGCGAATCCTAATTTACCCTCCGCTATCAGCGTTCTAGTGTGCGATAAGGACCGGTTATCACACGGTACGTTACTGCAACACTTGATGCTCATGATTTAAATAATCATAAAATTCCTTACCTGGGTTTATATTACAACTTAGATAACCGCGCCCTGTGGGCGGGGGTAAAAAAAGCTTTGCGTAAAGGTCTGCTCAAGAGTATCAAGTAGTTAAGTTGTTCCCGCAATTTAACTAGGAGAAACAAATGAGCAGATTTCAAAAATTATCACATGTCATCTGGTTTTTCCAGTACCATATTGTTTTTGTGCCAAAATACCGTTATAAAATTTTAAAAGGGGATCTTGGGAGGTATGTTTACCAGAGCATTTATGCTCATACTGAGAGGGCAGGGTGTGAAGTTATCGAATTAAATGTACAAGTTGACCATGTCCATTTACTTGTGAAAGTTCCCCCAAAGGTTGCAATATCAGATCTGGTTGGGAGAGTAAAAGGAAAAACTGCAATTCAAGCTTTCCAGAAATTTCCCAATTTACGGACAAAGAAATACTGGGGAAATCATTTTTGGTCGGCTGGCTATTGTGTTGATACCGTAGGTATGGATGCAGAAATGATAAGAAAGTATGTAAAGTTCCAAGATAATAAATAACCACTGAAATATTGGGAACAACTTGATCTTATTTCAGCAGGGCCCCAGAGGGGTTTTGCTGAGAACGGCCTTTTAGGTCGAACTTAAACCACGTTTTATAAGCGTGGTAGTTAATTTCGTTTCGCCTGTCGATCCTAATATTAGATAAATTTCATAACCCACCTAATTACAACTATAATTGTTAAATACAATAATAATTAAACACTAGGTAAGTTATGGAAACTTTTGGAAAACGATTACGAAGTTCGCGTAAAAATAAAAACCTCAACCAATCTGAGTTAGCTAAAAAAAGCGGTGTCTCTCAGCAGGTGATTTCTCAAATTGAAAATGAAAATATTAAAAGCACCAATGATATTTTTAGCCTAGCCGATGCTTTAAATGTAAATGCTAAGTGGTTAGCCACTGGGGTTGGTGACATGAACACCGGTGCCACTAATAAAGGCGATACCAAAGAAGAGATGCAGTTTTTAAATTTATTACGCAGCGTTACAGCAGATCAAAGACACGAAGTTATGCAGTCTTTAGAAAATACACACCTAAGTAATGAGCGGATTATCAAAGAGCTTTCAGGGGGGTATTCTGGTTAAGTATTCGGGGCTGTTTATGGCAACGGTACGAAAATCCTTATTACGGTATGTTAGGGATTACTTCACAGCAAATACATTAATCGTGTTATTTGTTACCTGAAAATCATACCCAGATAAATGCTTAAGAAAATGAATATAAAGACGCTTACGCTTGTCATCATTGACGGTGAGATAAAAGTAATTCACTTTATGTTGATACAAATAGTGCCTTATTTTATTTTCCATTAACCTGAGCAAGCGGGTTGGGTTTTGAATATCATTGGTTATCTGAGACGTAGGGACTGGATCATCAAAAAAATTAAATGAATCAGATGTAAGGCGGTAAAAAACCAGAAATACCTTGTCCTGTAGCTCAATCATATATTCTTTATTTTCAAACATGAAATGATCAATAACCATGTGTTTCTCTCCTTGTGAATTATTTTCAGAAAATAAGCGGTTAGATTTTTAATGTGAAGTAAACGCAGGTTATTATCATTTTAATGATAACGTTGCCCTTGATATTGAACGGATGTAGTAATCGTCAGCACCAATCACTTTACCTTCAGGCGATAAAATAATAACGGTCTGTTCATCATAGTAAAAGACATAGTATTCAATTTTTCCCCATATCAGGTTCGGTCGCTTTTGGTAATGAGCCTTAACTAAATGCTGAGCATGCTCAAGTAGTTTATTTAAGGGGAGATAACTAATCTCTGATGCTAATGAAATATAACGTGTACCTTCTAATGCAGCCAGCGCAAAGATCGGCTCACTCTTGCGTTTGAAGTTTGTTTCGATAAAAATAGAGGGCTTAAATCCTGGTTGTTTCTGCAACGAAGGCTCTTCTGTTTCGCTGATAATTTTATTGCTCAATAGTTCGGGGATATTCAAGGTGACGCACAGATACTTAATAAATTCTGGCGTACTGTAGAGAGAATCAAAACTACTTTCATTTAAAGCCAAACAAGAGCTGTTAATGATGTCGGTTATTCTAGCTGCTACTTCATCCTGAGCTTTAGCGCTGTAACCTAGTTGTTGAGTAACAAGGCTAATGTCCGTTAGTGCCAGTTTTTCCGCAATAAGGGTTTGTAATGTCATGGTGAATCTCCTTCGGGTTAAGTCGGAGAGTAGTTCTCCGACGCTTTAGCAAAATTTTGTAATGCGCTTTGCAAGCTATCGTTCAAATCAGCGCAGGGTTAATATAAGCTATCTATACGACATAACAGGACTTATATGGCATTATTTTATTATTCATGCGTGACAAAGGATTTATTACAGATATTTTGTGCTGCATCATCCCAACGATAGGCGACCAATGGACCGCCATAGCCTACTGAATAATCCAAACATGCAACATTCTCTCTAATACGCTCAGGCGTGCCCTTAAACCAGTAATGCCCAAAGAAAATAGGCTTATCATCTTTTGGGTAGCCGGTTATTTTGTTTACTTGATCTATATGAATAGCAGGTGCATTATTAAGCGAGTCAACTTCTAATACGGAGGCTTGTTGATAGGTTTCTAGCGACTCATCCCACCATTTAATGCGAATTTCATGACGTTCATTACCATCTTTATCCTTAAAACTCATACCTTCAGGTAGCTCCAGCTCCCTGCCTTTTAAGATTACTTCAATATCCTGATAAAGCTGGCTTCCTTTTGTCGAGGCTTCAAGGTAGTAGTCATTGGCTAAACAATTAGCTTTGGTTAGTCGGTTGTTTAGCTTTAAGTCATTAATTAGGTTTTGATCCCAGCAGGCATGTACGACTCTTAATGTATCTAACTCTAAAAATAAGGGGAGAGTTTTAAACCATTCGATAAGTTCATTCGTTTCTATTGAGGCTAATGGGTACTCATTAAGAAAGGCTTGGTGTTGTTCAGTGTTTTTCTCTTTATGGCTACGCAAGTATTCACCGGGCTTTTCCGTGTTAGCCGTATGGTAGCAAATAGCATTAAATTCGTGGTTACCCATCACGGCTAGTGCCTTTTTGCTGTCAATCATAGGTCGCACAATATTGATTACTCCCTTTTGACTTGTTCCTCTATCAATAAAATCACCAACAAATATCGCTTGATGTCCCTCTTGTTGATAGATGCCATTAGTTTGTTGGTAGCCTAGCTTTTCTAATAACTGTACCAACTTATTAGCTGCACCGTGTATATCTCCAATAATGTCATATTTCATATTTGTTTCCTTAATAAAGGGGAATTAATTTAGTATTTACTCAGTATAGCTGTATATACGACCTAATGTGTCTTATAGTTGTTTTATTATTACTATTCTTGAGGACCTTATTATGACTCGATCCGTTGATACTTTATATCGCCAGTGGTTAATGCTTTCACGCGTGCCTAGATACCCTAGAAAAATTAGCGTACCAGAATTAAAAGATATGCTGCTAGGTGAAGGTTATGACGTTGATACGCGTACCATTCAGCGGGACTTGATCAAATTATCATCCTCATTTCCCTTAAATAATGAGACCGAAGGTAGAAAGAATTATTGGTTTTGGATAGAACAAGCGATCTCTCAGGATTTACCAGGAATGGAACCTGTGACAGCGCTGGTATTTGAAATGGCAGAGTCTTATCTAAAGCCTTTATTACCAGAGGCCACGTTGAATTTAATGCTGCCTTATTTTAATCGAGCAAAAGAGGTTTTAGGGGCGCAATCCACTTCGGCTTTAAAGTCATGGCATAAAAAAGTAGCAGTGATTGAAAAAGGCCCTGTGCTACATAAGCCTGTTATTAAGCCAGAGCTGCAGCAAGTTATTTATCAATCCTTGCTGAATGAAACAGTGATTAATGCTAGCTATCAAACAAGAAATAGCGAGATAGAAAAAGATTATCTCATGCATCCGCTAGGGATAGTAAGCCGCATGGGTGTGCTGTATTTAGTCTGCACCTTATGGGATTACCAAGATATAAAACAATTTGCTTTGCATCGATTTGTCTCCGCAGAACCTTCTACGGAACTTTATCGAGAAAATACAGATTTCAATTTACAAGAGTACACCAAAGAACAGCATCAGTTTTCTTATCCAACGACACAAGAGCCGATTAGATTAAAAGCTTTGTTTGAAAAGAACATCGCTTGGCATTTAGCCGAAACCCCATTAAGTGATGATCAAATACTCATACCTCAACAGGATGAGCGTGTGCTACTAGAAGCCACAATACTAGAAACACTGGAACTCAAGTGGTGGTTACTGAGTTTTGGCGATAATGTCGAAGTAGTGGAGCCTATCGCACTGCGTGACAGGTTTAAGAGCGTGGTGGATCGAATGGGGAAACTTTATAACGACTAATAAACCTTAAAGGGAAAAAGTAATGAAAATAGAGCAATCAGACTGTTTAATCTCTGGATATGAGCATCAAGTTGCAATGGGGTATTTACGTGATGACTTAGTCGCTAAAATTAATGGAGAAATGTCCTTCTTGGAGCTTGAACGCTTAATTGGGCGATGGGAAGAGCAAAATGAAATTTATCAGGGCTGTTTATTCAACCCAGATTTTACGCTTATAGCTCGCAACATTAGAGATGATGCTGAACATAGTGACGATGATTACTTGTCACTTTATGAGGTTCAAAACTGGACCCCCGTTTGTCATCCAGATAATTTAGCAGTAGATGAAGAAAACTTGAAACGCATAGAGGAATTAACGCCCATTAAATCTTCAAAAAAACAACTAGGCGCATCATTAAGGAATATCCCGCATTATCCGAAAGAACCAACATCACGATATATTATTGTGTCCGTAAAAACTAAGATATTTATGGGGTTTTACATGATGGATACAGAAAAACTGGATGCCAATAAAGTAGTATTTGCACAAGCAGACCTACAAACAGCCGCTGATATAAAAATGAATACCGATGAACCCCAAATCAATTTCATGGCGGGATTACTTTATGACGGTGAAAACATCAAAATTAATCGAATTAATATTGTCCCCAACGAATCTAAACATCAGGAAGTGGGTTTTAATGTTTGGGTTTCTGAAGGCGAATTTTATACATCGGATGATGAATATGAAGAGCAGCATAAGCCAGTAGGTTTTGATATGTGGATTTACGATACACAAACAGATAAAAAAGTATTCATAGGTAATTTTATGGATGATGTTGCATTCAGCGATAGCATCGGCGTTGCTTCTCATAAGCCGCATACTTTTGCTGATAGGGTGTACGAGGAGGAGCGCAGAATGACCAACCCTAGAAGGATTCGTAGTAGAAAGAAGTTATCAATTTAAGGGGTTTGAAGTCCAACTGTACGAAAGGTATCGATAGCGGGCAGGTTCGGTTGTTATCGAATTTACCTCATCCATTTGAACATAACTCCCGTTATTTGAACCCTTAAAATCCATCACTAAAAGCCCTAATAATTATTATTAGGGCCTGTGTTTTCTCTGGATAACCTATTTAACCCCATATTCTAAAGCACTCTAACCACAAAATAACCCTGTGTAATTCCTTGGATTTATTTGGGGATAAATAAGACTTAGATAAAACTAAACACAGGTACTTATTACAGTTAGATGACAGTTACACACATTTCCTGTGGATAAGATTGTGTGTATTTTTTGCGTAACTATTTCAGCCCAGCGTATTCAAAGGCTACAGTTTAAATCGTACAAAACTTATACAATAATTTGAGCTTCGGCAAGCACTGCCAATTGACCAATGACTTTTAATAAAAAACTTTTATTTTTAAGGTAAACAATAAGTCATATCACTTATTGTTTATGTCATATCCCATAAATATTAATATTTTCAATAGGTTTGGCACTGCATCACGTTTTTTATACTTATATTCCTGCTATTTTTGGCTCATGAGCGGAAATAATTGCGGGCATTTGCCAGGTTCTCCACGCTGGTTTGAAGCACCAGAGCAACACACGCGTCCGCATATTATTAAAAAACTAATTCATGCTGTTAAAGATTATTACAAAGAACCTAATTCAACAATTCCATCTCTTAACCTATCAAATGGATCTGATAGACAACAACGGAGTGAGCGCAGGGAAGCATGCATTTCAGTTCTAGGTTGCTTAATACATTACCTAGACCTATCAACGCTTAGAGTGGGAATCCCACAAGCTGACCAAACATTCCAGGGTATAAAGATGACCTTTATTGCTGAGCGTTGTGATTTAACCCTTAGACGAACGGAAAGGGCAGTTGCTGATTTAGTTTCATCTTCCTTACTTACGATTTATCCATTATGTAAAAAGTTAGATGATGAAATCTATAAAGGCTACGCAGCAATTAGAACACTCAGCAGTAAACTATTTTCGGCATTTGGATTAGGGGGGCGGCTGAAGTATGAACGCGATAAATCTGCCGCTAGAAAGCGTAAACGAGAAAAGAAATCATTAAATAGCTCAAAGGCAAAAATCGAGCTAATGATCGATGCATCTATAACACTGACTAAAAAAGGAGGCACACCCGCTGAAGAACTACGAAATATTAAAGCTATATTAAACTCCAGTTGATAGATACCGCAATTTCTTGATTCTGGTTTTAATTAACTAGGCTTAGTTATGCCTACCCCTAAATATAAGGGTATCAGCCATCTGTTTTGATGATTGATACCCTTTTTTTATGCTTAATTACATCAAGTATTAAGCTATTTCTCTAAAATCATTGAAACGGAAAAATTAACTGTCGGTCAGTTTTAAAGCGACTTTAGAATAGTCTTTTAAGTGTGGTTAGCCTTAGTTATTAAGTGGATTAACTTATTCTGCCTATTTACAGATAAAAATAATGAGTCATTCCATGACAGTTTTAGAACGCCATCCTTGGCGTTCATTTTTATTGCTCAATCGCCACAAGGCTTAATTTGTAGGTAAGAATATGTAAGTGACCTTTATTTTTCAAGCTAAGCGATTTGGTTTGTCTCGCTACTGAATACTCTGTACATTGCTTAAATTTACAATTTAAGAGCGATACAGCCATGTTTAAGTTATTTTTATACTCATTTCTATTACTTTGTTCTTTTGAGCTTCATGCGCATGCTGGAGGCTTAAATAAAGAAGGTTGCCACACTAATTCAAAAACTAAAGATTACCATTGCCACGCAAAGAAGCCTGGTAAAACTTTAGCCAATCCGGTTAATAAAAAAGATATCAACATTGTGCCCTTAAGTGATCTTAAGCCTGAATCGGTTAGCACAAACCTTATGCGTCTTGATTACGAAGGCTTTACTGTTTGGTTAGACTGTGAAAAAAGAGGGGCTGTTAAATTTAGGTACAACGCCCAGCGGGACACAGGAAATTTTAAACGCAGTAGTAAATTTTACCTTGACCCAAAGGTTCCAAAAGAATGTCAGCAGTATTCAGGTAAAAGTTATAAAGCGGCTAATGGTTCAAAATATGACCGGGGCCATTTAGTCCCAGCTAATCACCTGGACTACTCAAAGACAGCAATTAAAGCGTCTAATTCAATGACAAACATTTTGCCGCAAGCTGCGAATATGAACCGTGGGGCATGGCTAATGACCGAAGAAGTTACGGAATGTTATCGTGATATTGATGAATTATTAGTTGTTGGCGGTGTGATTTGGGGGAACGATCCTAGTAATGATTATTTTGTTAAATCGCATGGAGTGAAAACACCTGACGCATTTTGGAAGGTAATTATTCGAGGTGTTGGATCAAATGAGCGCGCTATTGCCTGGATTGTGCCTAATTCTGCGGAGGCAACACGTAAGAAAACTGATGATTACATTGTTTCGATTGAAAAAATTGAAGCTATCACTGGTGAAGTCATTCCTGTTGCTGATTTTACTAAGTATGATAAATCTAACCCTTGGCTGATTCCGAGAGGGTGTAATAAAGGATAATATTTTAGTAAAAAATCCTACGTTGAATGATGTTACAATAAATCAACTTGATAAAACGTAACATCATTCAAAATGACAACATCAAACTGGGGCGGTAAACGTGAAGGAGCAGGACGTAAACAAGCTCAAGAAACTAATAAGTCTCGGGTTGTGCGTGTTGATGAGGAATTAATACCGTTAATTAATGATTTAAAAGATCAATATAAGAAAGGTTGTGAATTAAATAACTTGACTATAGTTACAAATAATCAAGATGTAAAACAACAAACCACCTTATACAATGATCCTGCTTCCGTCAGCATTGTTGCCGATCTACAAGAAAAAATACTACGCTTAGAAGCTGAAAAGCAGATTGTTGAAGCTAAGCTAATAGAAAGGGAGGATATTGGCTTAAAACTTGTTAAGGAGCGTGATAAAGAGCATTTAAAAGCTGTTCACGCGGAAAGCAAAGTAGAAAGCTTAAAATCGAGCTATCGCCTGATAAAGAGTACACATAATGAATTATTACATCGAGAATATGATTGTATGGCGATTACAGGTAGCGGTGAGCGATGTAGTAAACCGGCTAAGTTAGATATGAATCAGAATGGGCTTATGATTCGTGTTTGTTTGCAGCATAAAAAATTAGCTGAAAGAAATAATAAAAATTTAACCTAAAAAAGTGTTTTTTCTTAATCTTTTAAAGAATAAAAAATAAAACTTAAGTTAGATAAGTTAAAAGATAGTTAATATATGTTACAGGGTAAAAAAAAGCTCTGTAGGTATTGAATATAAAGGCCTAAGAAAATCATAAGGTTCCTAAAGTTACGATGATCGGTTCCTAAAGTTACGATACTTGGTTCCCAAAGTTACGATGATCGGTTCCCAAAGTTACGATAGCGGTTCCTAAAGTTACGATGCCAAGTTTCTAATGTTGTTTACTAAAATATACAGTTAAATCTTAAAGCAAAGGACTTAAGAATATTAAAAGGTTCCTGATACCTCGATATTGAGGTATAGTTCTTCATACTCTTTGGTTCTTGATACCTCGATGATTTAATGCCTGATTTTATTTCGCCAGCTTTACATAAACAGACAGATTTTTTTATCTGTGATGTTTTTGATACTTACAAGGATGATGCGGCATCAATGGAGCATCCAATATTTAGTTTATCAACAAAGCCAGATCATAGGATGTTGATGTATGAATATAAAGGCAATACGATAAAGATAAAGCCTAGTTATACTGGCCTTGCAACTATCCATGATAAAGACATACTTTTGTATCTTACATCAAGTTTGATGGGGGCAAAAAACAATGGAAGAGCGATTTCTAACAGGGTTCGTTTTACTGCTTATGATTACTTAGTCTCTACCAATAAAACAACAACAGGGAAAGCATATACTCAGTTAAAGGACGGACTTGAAAGGCTTAGTGGAACTAGGATAGAGACAAATATTAAGACGAATGATAAAAAAATTATTTCTGAATTTGGCTTAATTGATAGCTGGAGTATTATTTCTGAATCCGATGATGGAAAAATGATTGCGATTGAAGTTGAATTATCCGACTGGTTTTATAATTCAATTCTTGGAAATTCCGTACTTAGTATTGATCAGGGGTATTTTAAGCTCAGAAAACCTACGGAGAGGAGAATGTATGAGTTGGCTAGAAAACATTGCGGTAACCAGCCTGCTTGGAAAATAGGACTGGAAAATCTTAAGGATAAAATTGGATCTAACTCAGATCTAAAAAAATTACGATTCAATTTAAAAAAACTCATCGAAACAAACCACCTCCCCGAATACAACATTTCAATGGAAAATGATGTGGTGATGTTTACTCGAAAAGAACCACCTAAAGAAAGCAAAGCACCTCAACAGCTACCAAGGCATGTAAGTAAAAAAGAGATTGAGAAGCATGCAAGACCTGGTGAAAAAACAGAGCAGGTTGTTGATAGGATAAAAGAGATGAAGGATGCGCTGAGGTAATTAGTTGGTTTATTTATAGGTTACCTAAAAAATAATTTCATTAAACTTAGCATTCGGAGTTGATACCGTCATTTTAGTGATCTCGGTTAGTTCAATTTTTTGATGCTCATCACCAATAACTAAGTATTCGCGTTTATCGGGCGATGTGTAAATATCCATAGCTTTCCCTTCAATAACTTGACCATTTTTTAAGTGAAGTTTTACCTGATAACCGTACATGCAGGCTATTTCGATGTAATCATGAAGCTGGCAGGATATATTTTGGGTCATTTTTCGTGCCTTTGGGTCAATTAACCCCTAGATGGTTTTATTTTTTCAATTATTTTTTTAGAATCACGTAAAGTTTTATTTTGATGTAGTATTTCAATTGATTTTTTATTAATTTCCTTTAACTCAATAATGGCGTTATTTGAAAGTCCGTTATCGGCAAAGTTTGCTAGTTCTACTAAGCCACTTAGCTCAAAGAATCGGTTAATAACATTATCTAATTCTAGGGGGTCTTTTGCATAGCTTTCTAATTCCATTAATCGTTGCTTTGCAATACTTAATATAGTTTGTTCAAGTTTCATAGATATACTTTGTGTAGGTAGTTTAAAATTTATGGGTTGTTGATAATAACTTAAATCTTTTTTCTTAATTTAACAATTTTAATTTCTTCAAATCCGACCTCAAATAACACCCCAACAGCCACATCCAAACGTTTGAATATCCTGATGCCAGCCCGCTGAATTTCTAACTCAGATTTAAGCTGATGTGCTCCATTAAGCGTTACTATCCAATCATTACCTGATGCTGTTTTTTGGATAATTGGGATTTCTAACGCATTGGCATGAAATAATAATTCCGCTTCTTTAAGCTGCATTAGTTTAGGCCGCTAGTTGATTCAGGAATGATCAAGTCAACACTGGGAAAATACGTGCTAAACCTACCTTTGTCGCGGGAAATTAATTGATAACCTGATACAGCGGCATGCGCACCAATAAAAAAATCAGGTAGCACATTGGTTTTTGCACCTTTACGCTTTTTGTATTGAAGAAAGGCTTTACCGGCTAAGAATAAGGCTTCTTTCGGTAAGGACTTGCTACTAAACCCTAAATGACTAAATAAGGCTTCAACTTCTTCAATACGCTCAAAACCTACTGAGCATTCAGCATAAATAATCGGGTTAATCACGAAAGTATTGTTTTGATCTAAGCGTTCTAGTGTTGCCGCACTCCATTCATACCACGTGTTTTGTGGATTGGATAAATCTGTGACCACGCAAGTATCAATTAAAATAATCGCCATTACTCGCCTCTTGTTAGCGCCATAATATCTTCGGTGCTCATTGTGATATTTGCGTTTTTATAAGCGGTTCTAAAACGGCTTGTGGTTTTATCCGACGCTTTAGCTTTAGCAAGATACCAGCGGCCTTGTTCATCCTGTAAAAATTCAATATCGGTTTCTGCAGGAATAATGCCCATGCTTTCACGAACATCTTTAGGGATCGTGACTTGACCTTTGCTTGTTACGTGCATTTTTATAGTCCTCTATAAGTAATACATTGATGGTAATACTTTTCTTATTTTAAATCAATAGTTTAGTTATGTTGTTATATAAACCGTATTTTGTTATAACAAAACTTAACTATTGAATAATCAAAACTTAACTTTTGCATAAAAAGAAAATAAATTATGTTTTTTAAAGCAACTATTTCATTTGTTTTATTATTTCCATTAGCTGCTTTTGCTTGGGATGATGCTGAGGTTCTAGCATTTATCAAAAGCACAAATCCTGTCATTAAATCTCAACAGCAAGTGAGTGATGCTTATGCTGTACCTAATGCTTTAAATTGGGTGTTGGAAAATACCACATTTAGCGGTAAAGCCGGTGTCGGTGGAACTGACTTTAGAGAAACGCCTTATACCGTTTATGGTGGGCTGCAGTTTAATATTCCCCTGTCATCGAGAAAAGAAGAAAGAGAGCAAGCTATTAAGCTAGTTGCTGAGAAAAAAGCGATTGATGGCGTTAATACTAGCGTTATGACTGATATGGCTAAGCTCAGGTTGTTAGAATCTGAATTAGAAGCTTCTAAAGTGCGTAGAGCGTTTTTCCAAAAGAAGTCGCTTTGGGTAAAAGAGAGAATTGATAAAGGCTACGCTTCGGAGGTGGATAAACTTTGGACGCTAGGGGAAAAGATCAATACGGAGGATGCTTTAGTTGCAAAAAATACTCTGCAGTCACAAACGCAGCGGCATCGATTAGCGCGTTATGCCGGTGAGAAATGGAAAGTATTATTAGCTTATTTGAGTGGCGATGAAACAGCTTTAGGTGAATTGAATGGATAGAATCGTTGGATTAATTGGGCGTGATGAAGTTGTTGAAGAATTAATTGCTGAAATTCGTAAAGGTAAAAATGTAATCCTTACTGGCGGTATTGGCATGGGAAAATCAGTGGTGCTTAAAACAGCATTAGAGCAGCTGGGCGATAAAGTTGAACTGGTTATTAAATTGCATGACCACCAAGCCAAAGGACAGTTTGTAGAGATGGCTAGGCAGATGCTTATGCAGGGATTGGTAACAGCGGAACAGTTGGAGTTACCCGCTAAATTTCAGGACATACCCGCAGAACAAATAGAGTGGTCTGATATTCGTAATCGAGTTAATCGAATGAATATGCGAGATTTAACGCAAGTGATTATTCCTGCTTTATCTGATTTAAAGGTTAAGCCGGTGATTGCGGTTGATGATTTAAGCACGCTTACACCTACTCAAATGATGTTTTGGCTGGCTATTTTTGAGAAGGCACAGGTTTTGGGTTGTGCATCAGAAAAGAAACCCGGTATTAAAAAACTGTGGTGGAAGATGAAGGAAATTAAGATTAAGCCACTGCCTGCAGTAGTAGTTAAGCAAATGGTTAAAGATTACATTACCGCTAAAGGTATGTTGATTGAGTCACCTGATCAATACATTTCTCACGTAGTAAAACAGTCTGCAGGAATACCCCAAGCCATATTTGATATGTTAGAGGAATCGAGTAAAGAAAGGGTTATTGATAAGCGAACTGTTCGAGCAATGCGACATGATGCGGGTGTGAAGTATTTGGATTTTACGCCTATGGTTATGCTGTTAGGAGCCTTGATTGTTTCGATGCGTTATATCGGAATGGGAACCGGTGATAAGACACTCTATATTATGGGTGGCATGGGTGCGGCTTTGTTTTTAACCTTTAAGTTCTTTATATTTAAAGGGGTAGGGCGTTAATATCTTTTAAGGTGATGCAAATGAATGATGAATTTGATTTATGGGCTTATGGCTGGGCTTTTTATAAAGGTGATGGATCTAGGTCTTTAATGCCAACTGTTGAAAATTGTACTGAGTGGATGCAAGGATTTTGTATTGCAATGGCTGATTACGATATTGAGAAAGCAGATGCGAGTATTCAAGAAGCCCTAGTAAATAAAGGCGTTGAGGGAGAGTTACTTGAATCGTGCTTAGCATCGGCGGAATTAATTTTTCAATCTGAAGAGTGGCAGCGGGTCCCTGATGTTCCAATTCGAGTATGTTAGCAGGCACTCATATTGCCTTTTCTACAGTGCTTTATTTGGGTGGTGCTGCGGTTTTTGAGTATGAAACCAACTTAGTAATGTGGGCGATAGCCGCGTTATTTTCTTTAATGCCTGATGTTGATTTACCGACTTCAAAAGTTGGGCGACCGTTGTTTTTCATTTCTGTACCCTTAGAAAAACGCTTCGGTCATCGAACCATTACCCACTCGGTTATTGGCGTAAGTATTCTGTGTTTTCTGGCTTCACCGCTGTACTTTTACTACCCTTTAGCATTCTGGTCGATAGTTGGTGGCTATTGGTCTCACCTGCAGATTGACATGGCAAATATACGCGGTGTGGATCTATTTTGGCCTTCTGCTATTCGAGTCGTTATGCCAGGGAAAATTAGGTATAGATTAGAGGTAGGAAGCAAAGCTGAGATGATTGTGTTTGTTTCACTGATTGTTTTTTCAGCAGGGCTTTATCCCATGAGTAATCTGGGTTTACGCGGTGGATTACATCAGCTATTAAGAAATTTCGATATTGCTCGTGATGAATATGTGAAAGTGCAGGGGACTAACTTTTACTCACTGGAACTAAAGGCGATTGATAATTTAACGCTAGAGCATATAGATTGCTTATGTCCTATTTTGGGAGCATGGCAGGGTGGTTTAATTGTTGAGCATGACGGTAAATCCCGTGCGGTTGGTGCGAGTGAGATTAATCATAATTTATTCCCCACTGAAGCAGTTTTAATAAAAGGTAACCCGTTAAAAGTTATTACCAAGCGCATTAAAATGAATGGGCGATCATTAAGGTGGTTGATTGAGCAACTACCTGCAGATAGGAATTATTATTTGCTGGGAGAGTTGTTCGTTGATTCTGGGATGCTGGCGAATGTGAGTAATATTGACCTCTATCATCCTGTAATGCTGAATGGTAGTACGGTTAGATTGCATTATGCTAAGGCTGGGGATTTAGGGGATTACTTGAATATGGTGGCGATTCGGGGGGAGGTTGTGGTGCAGTTTTGGGTGAAGACTGGGGATGATAGTGTGGAGTTGAGGTTTTCGGGTGAGGGAAGTGGCTCAACTCTTGGGGTGTTGGATGGGATGTTTTAAAAAAATATTATTTTAATTAACGTCAAGTAATGTTGTTAGTTGACGTCAAGTAAATTAACTAGTATTCTACTACTTCTTCTTATATTTTGATGGAGTAACAGAATGGCATTTGTAGACACAGATAAAACTAAACCAGTAAAAAGAATTATTGGAGGTAAAGCATACAATACTGCTACGGCAGTTTTGGTTTTTCATACGGTTGGAAAAAATGAACCTATCGATATAGCAGGATGGGGTCTTTATTACCCAGGAGAAGAGGAGCTTTATAAAAATAGGCATGGTGCATTTTTTTTATTAAAAAGAGATGTGCATGTGAATTATCATGATGATCATGGGTTTGAAGATATTATTAAGCCTATTTCAGATAAGGAGGCAAGCGCATGGATGGAAGAGCATTGCCAAGAATTAATTGATGATTATTTTGGGGATATTCCTGAAGCAGGATCTAAAGAGGTTAGAGTTTCGCTTAGAATTCCTAGTTTTCTAGAAGATAAAGCTAAAAAGATAGCTAAAGAAAAAAAACTATCACTTAATGTATGGCTAAACAGGGTTATTAAATCTGCTATTGATATGGAGAAAAAGAATGAAAAATGACCGATCGGATGCCATAAAAAAAGGTTTTCATGCTGAATTAATAACCAGTTTGGCTTTTAAAAGTAAGATTGAACAGTCAATTGGCTACGATTTACGCACTAAGAAAGGGGCTAAAATTGAAGTTAGATCGAGGGTAAATTTTTCAGATGGCAAGCACCCTAGACTTACTGTAAATAAGTTAAAAATGGAAATAAGTGACATTATTGTTGCTGTTCATTATGAGAGAAACCTTGATATATCTAGGGCAATAGCAATTAAGACAAAATGTTTGAAATCACTTTATGCGGAATACCTACAAAGTGATGGGTCAAAAGCACACCTCAACTGGAATAAAGTTTGTAATCACCCAGAAGCTCGCGATGTAACAGCTAAATTATCCCGTATAGATAATGTAATTAAATCAAAAGGTTATTTTTTGTAGTGATTAATGAATGTTCGTAGAGTTGAGGTTATTTTTGAGAAAGTGATTCAACTCTTTAGGTGTTGGAGGCGAGGATTTAATAGTCCATTGATAAGTTAGGCTATGTCTGCATTAGCTGTTGGTTAGACTTAAGAATCAATGATTACGGGCATTTAACGATTGCTATGTCCTTTTTAAAAACAATAACTTAGATTATTACCAACACTTAATGAGTACATAGCCATAAGTTACGTTCTTAACGGATCAAGAAGATGCTTCAGGCCGTTATGATCGAGTTATCAGCTTGGTATATAACTCTTAAAATAAGATTCTAATTTTTTATCACAGCAATATACATAGGTTCCTTTAATTCCTCGATACATTAGAGTTTTATATATGTTGATGATGTAGTCATGGAGCCTATTAATATCATGCACTCCAACTTTACCTTTAGAGTCGAAATAATTTTCTTTTATAACCTCAATTTTGCAGGTTTCTTCATTGTATGTTATTTCATGTCCAAAAATTACGCCTCCATAATTTAAATCATACCCTTGTGTCGTATGAATGCAGCCCATTTCTGTCATTTCAGTAGTCGAGTTAATCCAGTCGTGAGGCTCTTTATTCCATGTCATTTCTTCACCGTCAATTATTGCATCAGGTGTATTGGTAGTTCTAGAAACCCATTTCCAAGAATAACCGGCCATCATTCTCGTTAATCCATATAAATTCTCTTTAGATTCTAGATCTTTGACCATGTCTGAAAGATTAGTGTACAACTTTAAATCATAATTTATATTTTCAAAGCTTTTCAAACTCTCAGAATATTTTTTTGTTAAAAGGTGATGGATAAACTTTATATAATCACCACCTGCATTAACCCTCATTTGAGAGGTCAGCTTTATCGTACTTGACCCAGATTTTAGCTCTAAATATACCTCTTTCGGAATGTCGGAAGGTCTTATAGATTGGGCATCATCGTAGAAGAAAATTTGATGTTTGCTTCTTATTCTTATCCAGTCTAGCTCTGTACCTTCATTACCAAGGTCTAGTTTTTTATTAGCATCATCAAAACTTTTATAATTAGTAATCCCTTCCCTACGTTTCAATCGGTGTGCTTCGTCTACAATAAGTAAATCATAATCATTTTTAAGTACCTCTGATGGACCAATAACCATGTTTGCAGATAAACCATGTACACTTCTAAATACATTCTTTAATGTCTTTCTTAGAGATACCATGGGAACAACTAGAGCAATTTTTAGATCTCCATGTAATTTTTTTACTTCAGCTACTTTTTTTAGCTTTTCATACATTTCTGTATTACTTTCCTCTATATCATCAATGTCTAAAGTTGATGTAAGTAACTTTATTAAATAGACTGCAAGTATTGTTTTCCCTGTTCCCGCACACCCTTCTATGAAAACACAACCTTCTTCTTGAGTGGATAAAATGTTTAAATACTTGAAAATAGCCTTATTTTGGTCGTGGGATAATGATTTATATGGAGAATATTTAAATAAGTCTGAATTATCAATATCAAGGATATCTTTAACTACAACTTTTTCAAGTTTTAGATTGTCCCAAATAGTTTGAAAAATTTCAAAGTATAAGCTTTTCTGATAATAGTTATGCTCAGCAATACCTGCATTCCCATTTAACAAGGAAAAGCTATTATCTGCAGTCATGTACTTAATAAGAGATGATTCTATGTCTAGGGCCGCAGATTTATTAAAATATGGGCTTGATATGATGAACACATATTTTAATAGTTTTTTATCTGGGTTAGCTAAATGATTCCCCATTCTTCCAGTAACATTCGTAGATTCCCCTACATAGGCAAGTTTATTTTTCAAGTTATAGAGAATATATACAACTGGATAGTTATCTGTATATTCTTGATTTTGTTCTATTTCTTGTACATGGCCTTTATCAAAAAGATATTGATTGATAAGAAGGTTGTTTTGGTTAAACTCCATTTTTAAAGCTCATTATATTTTTTTGAGGTTCCTTTGGCTTTATCAATAGGGTATTTTTCACCATTTTGTTTAACTTTTTTTAAAATTATGTCTTTCACATCAAATCCATTTTTTTCTGCTAGTAAAAAAGAAAAAGAAAATATGTCTGCTAACTCTTCTGCTAACCGGACTTTGTCAACCGCTTCAATTTCACTTAATTTATTTTTCCATAAAAAAAGTTCATTTAGTTCTGCTGCTTCTATAGATATTGCCGTGGCTAGGTTTTTAGAGTCATGAAATTGTTCCCACTCTCTAGCATCTCTAAACTCGATCAGTGCTTCAGTTATCTCTTTAAGATCGGACATATTTTATATAGCCTTATTTTATGAGTTAAATAATTTTAATGCCTCTTCATACTCTTTTTGTACATCAAAGCCTGAGTCATCACCAGGTGAAATTTTTTGAATAGCGGTATGTAATATGCAAACAACATTTAACCCTGAATATTCACCTGGAATAGTCCTTAGTTGGTATGAACTATCCGGATTATTAACATTAAGACCGCTTTGCCCTAAAGTCGCGGCTTCCATAGCTACCCCAGCTATTAATTTAGTAGACATACTCTCAAATTTATTTAAGGCATCGAGGCAGTACATAACGGCATCTGGTCTCAAATCACTTACTTCACGAAACTTTTTATTTGCAAATTTTCGGCGATATTCTTTTGCCTTTTTTGCTTGTGGCGTAGATGGATCTAATTCAATTATTCTTTTATATAATTCATCTAATCGTTGTTCGTTTTCATCAGTATTGATAACTCTAAGACATTCGGATAGTGAGTATAAAGAAATAGAATCGTTAGGTGATTTTTGTACTGCTTTTTCCAGAAGTAACAGTGCTCCTGTATTATTCCCTGCTTGTGCAAGAAGAGTTCCAGCTGTTCTCAAAACATAAGGATCATTCGAATCAATTTGTACTGCTGTATTAGCAGATTTTGTGGCTAATTCGATATCAGAATTCCTCATGTAGGCAACAGATAATGCTACCCATGCATGAGCATGTTCATTATTACTTTTAACGGCTTGATCAAGTAACATTATTGACTTCTGTAAGTCCCCTTGATCGCTATAAATCATGCCTAAGTTAAATAATATGGCTGCGTTTTTAGGATATTTTGACAGTAATGTATTTAGTATTTCTTTGCCTTTTGTAGTGTGTCCTTGTTGCAAAGCAACAACAGCATATTCTAGTTTCTCATCTGACTTCTTATCTTGATTTATTTCAATATTCTCATCAGTTACTTTTACTGACACAAAGTGCCCTAACTTCCCATAATCACCTTCTATATATTCCTTAATTCCTTCTTTAAAATTAGGAGAATTTTTATCTTGGTAATTTTTAGGTAAATTGCTTATATCAAAATCATCTAATGGCAATATAATTTTACTATTCATAACTGCTCCAGCAGAACTCACTACCTAAGTCCAATATTTCTATCCATTCAGATACTAGAATGACATCATTGTTTTTTTCTTGGTTAGATATAATTGGCTTAAGAAGGTTTGTACATATAGTCTCAAGTCCAGATTTTTTAAAGGGCAAAAATAAATCGCTTCTATCAAATAAATATTCAGATGCTAAAGCAAACGCACCATTCATTGCTTGGTGGTTTTTTAATATCCATGAAGGGTATTGTTGAGGGTCTATATCTAAAGAGGCATATGAAACATTAACTTCTTCAATATGATGAATAAGCTGACTTTCTCTAAGTTCAGGAAATTCTCTATATATCCAAGATGATAGAACCAATTGAGGGGGCATTCCTCGAAGTTGTTGACCAAGACTAGGGATGGTTTGGTTTGCTATTTGCTGAGCTACATTCTCAGGGTATCCAAGTTGAATAAACTCTGCAATAGCCTTATTTATACTTTCACTAGCTGACACAAGATGTTTATGGTCAGCAGATTTACTTTGAATAAAGTTTTTTGCCATAGCACACTGTAAAGCAACTAGGTATGCGGTATCTTTTCTACCAGGCTTCACTGAAATGCGAATTTGTTGTGATAATTCTATTTCACTTAAATGGACAATAGCTCCAACTTGGAGTTCATCATCCCAAACAACTCGGACTGGCAGATTACTTAAGTCTTCAGTGATTTTTATTATTCGTTTTGCTGCATCGTAATTATTCATTTAATTATATTTTGTATAAATAGTGGATTATGTAATGTTTTATTCAGTTATATATCAGCGACTAACCGACTCAACCGCTCCTGCCCCGCATGCGTATAAATCTGCGTAGTCGCAATACTCTCATGCCCTAACAAAGCCTGAATATCAATCAACTGAACATGGTTCTCTAGCAATCTGGTTGCGTAAGTATGCCTTAATTTATGCGGAGTTACCTTTTTATTAATCCCTGCTTTTTCAGTGAGCTTTTTCAAGTAAGCCCGGGCGGCATGTTGGCCAATCGGTTTACCACCGGACTTTTTAGCAAATAGGTATTCTTCTCTGTATTTATCTACAATAGAAACAGCTAAAACCCGACCAAATGACTCAGGCAAAGGAACCTGCCTTTCTTTATCGCCCTTCCCTATTACCCTTACTGATTTAGCTATTCCATCAACCACGCGAATGTCGCTAATTTTAACGCCAAGGGCTTCACTAATTCTTAGTCCTGATTTTTGAATGAGTTCAAACAGTAATTCATAACGCTGGCGTATTTTTACTGATGATGCTCTGCTTCTTCCGAAAATTGTTTCAGGAATATCATCGTAGTTTCGGGTTGCTTTCATAAAAGCATCTTGCTCTTCTGGTTCTAACCAGACAGGAATACGACTAGGACGTTTAGGCTTGTCTATTAAATAGATTGGATCGTCTTGAACATGATCCCGACGTTTAGCCCATTTATAAAAAGTAGACAGGCAAGAAATTTTTCTAGCGACTGCGTGAGCACCAGTGTTATTTTTTGAAAGGTGACTGACAAAATGCTCAACATCAGTTGGCTTACATTTTCGCCAGTCTAGTTCTTCTTCAGTTAGCCAGGCAATCCAAATGTTTAAATCTGAGTTGTAATTGTAGCAAGTGGTATCAGCGTGACCCTTTGTGTACTTCAAAAATTCTAAAAAATCTTTTTGGATTTTCTTGAATTTCAGTTCAATAGAATTAGCCATCTGTCCTCCACCCTACTCTTTGAATCCTGTTTGAAAAAATACACCTTAAATCAAGGCTACACAATTTACTAAAATTAGTATTTTATATGGTTTTAGTGAGAATGGCAAAACGTAAAAATCTATAGGTTACGCAGAAAAACGCCTATTAAGGATTGTAGAAACACACAATTAGACTATGAAAAACAGTAAATTTACGTAAAACAAATGTTTTAGTAACTTTAGTGCCATTTTTCATGCTTTTACACTCAAAGCAGACAAAAATATATTTTTGTATTAACATTAAGGTTGATTCGTTATTTACTTAGTTCTAATTAACCATAATTAGAACTAAGTAAATATAAAAATGACTGGAGTTTAAAAATTGGCTATTTCAAATACAGAGAACCAACGCAAATTTTATTCTTCAAAAGTTGATGCCGGTGAATCTAAAATATCTTGCTGGCTACCTGAAGATGACAATAAAAGATTGCAGCAATTAATGGATTTATTGGACTATTCTGGCAAAGGTAAAAAACAACAAGGCTATTCTGAAGTGATCAGTCTTGCTCTAAAAGAATTAGAGATCAACTTAACCCCTCCTCCGCAGAGAGAATTAGTTAGATATGGTTTGCGGAATATGAGCACCAAAAATAGTTAAATAAACAACAGAAAACAAGATGTAACATTATGAATGATTTGTACTTACAGTTAGGGTCTCTTACATTGATGATTTTATCGATGATGCAAGAACGACCTATAACCTATACGCTGTTTATTTTAAATGGCGTGTTGTTTATTGTGTTGTTTATTGTTTTATTTCCCAAACTGGTTAATTTTAGGCGTACTTGGATACATAAAAGAGCTATTCAGGGTGAACTATATAAACAATATGTTGATGGTGATTTGCGCAATAATGAGTTACGAAGACAAGTGATCCAAGATGAATTATATAAACAATATATTAATGAGGAGCATCGTAAACAAGCTATTGATAATGGACTTAGTGAAAAAAATATTAAGCGTAAAAAATCTATTGAGGATGAGTTACATAAACAGAATTCGATATTGAGTTTATTTCTAAGAGAAATATTGGAACAGGAAAAAAACATCAGTAATATGGAAGGAACTAAGTTAACACGTCGTTCTTTTAAAGATACTGACCTAGAATACTTGTTACAAATGGCCAGTTCTAACGAACTGGCTAATTTATGTAAAGTATTATCAATAGAAGGAGCGACCTATAAGGATATAGCGATGGAAATCCGTTCTGTTGGTAGCCATACAATAGCAACGTTTTTTAGGAATATGGATAATAGTTATCCCTATGTTCCTTATATGGAAGTGGTAGATGACGTATTAAAACAAGTTGGCGGTTCCGCAGATAAGGAAGGTAGCTACTTTGAGAAAGAATGCCTGATTATTGAGAAGTATACATCTCAAGTTATGGATAAAATGTCTGATGAAGAAAAGCAAAAATTTATAGATAACCTGAAGCAGGAAGCAGAAAATAACGGTGAATCTTTTGCAGGTATTATGGGGGCAGGAGGAAGTATCGTACTAGCCAATGCATCCGGATTTGGTGTGTACTTACTAGCATCTTCAGCTGTCGGATCAATTACCGGTCTCTTGGGTATCACTCTACCCTTTGCATTTTATACATCTATGTCATCAACAATTGCTATGGTGACAGGCCCCCTAGGGTGGGCAGTCTTGGCCATGTGGGGAATTAGCAAAATAGGCTCGCCAAATAAGAAAAAGACTTTGCCATCTGTAATCATGGTGGCGGCAGTTCGCGCAAGGTTAAATTCAGAAAATGAACAACAAGTAAGACGAGAAAAGAAAAATAGAACTACGCTACAGGAAGAAATTAGAAAGAATAAATCTAGGTCCTATCGTATAGAAATGGATATTAAGGATCTGGAGAAACAATTATCAGATATGAATATATGACATTTCACGTACACCTATACATACGGTATTCATCATAAATAATGACAGATTTCACGTTTAAACTGAATGAATTAATTAGCCAACCAAAGACAGTAAATGATTCTGTAGATTTGCTTATGCGTATTCTTACTGATGAGCAGAAAAATGAAATCGCTGCTTTGCAGGAAGATGATCTTATTGATCTGCATTTCGGTTTAGGTTTAGCAATTAGAAATGCGTTTGGCTTACATGATCTTGATAGTAAATTACTTGCGGATTGCGGGACTAAGCATCCTGATGATGGGGCTGGTATTGTTGTTAATGAGTTATGGAAAAGATTGAAGCATGGAAATTAAGAAAGGGAAGTTAATACGCTGGGTTGATGCGAAAGGTTTTGGTTTTATAAAGCCGGAAAATGGTAACGGTGATATTTTCATTCATATATCAGCACTTAAAGGGATGGAACGTAAGCCTATTATTGGCGATATTATTCATTATGAAATAATGACCGATACTAACAATAAAGTTCGTGCTGTTAATGCCAAAATTGAAGGTGTTCGCCAGGTTCTTACTTTAGAGCCTATAAAACATAAGCGTAAATCAGAGATTTCATATCGTACCAAGCCAGTAACGCCTAGAAAAACAGTAAAACCAAAGAATAGATTTAAACTTTTACCTGCTATTATTATTGGAATAGCTGTTTTTATTTATAGTAAATTTTCAGAAGAAACCCCGATTACTACTCATCCCCCCCAGAAAATTAAGCACATAAGAGCAGTAGAAAGATTCCAATGCCAAGGTAAAGTGTGGTGTACAGAAATGGGGTCTTATGAAGAAGCTGTATTTTATCTTCGCAATTGCCCAGGTACAAAAATGGACGGTGATGGTGACGGCATTCCGTGTGAGAGACAATTTTAAGAAAAAATATTATGAATATAACCGCTATATTTGAACAACTTTTTACAGCTTATTGGTGGGTAATTCCCATACTTCTCACTCTTAGCTTTCTAAAGTCACCTTTTATGAAAGGTGTTTTTGGTGAATTAAATGTCAACTTGATGGCGAAATTCTTACTCGATAAGGATAAGTACACTTTATTTAAAAATGTAACACTGCCTACCGAAGATGGAACAACCCAAATAGATCATGTGATTGTTTCCAGGTACGGTGTTTTCGTTATCGAAACTAAAAACATGAAAGGCTGGATCTTTGGTAGTGAAAAACAGAAAACTTGGACTCAGAAGATTTACCGCCATACTTCTAAATTTCAGAATCCCCTACACCAGAACTACAAGCATACTCAAACATTACAAGCTGCTTTAAATATTGAGCCAAATACAATATTTTCTGTGGTCGTTTTTGTTGGAGACAGCACCTTTAAAACAACTATGCCTGATAATGTTGTTTATGCTGGTGGCTATATTCGATATATCAAAGATAAAACTCAACCGATACTCACTGAATCTGAAATTAAGGATATTTGCGGCCAAATAACTACGGGTAGATTAAAGCCATCACTTAAAACACATAGAGAGCATGTTAAGCATGTCAAAACGATAGTTGCTGAAAAGCAACGACCAACTGAAGTTAAGCCTGTACTAGAAAAACCTGATAACTCTTGCCCTAAATGTGGCGAATCAATGGTATTGAGAACTGCTAAGCGTGGAGATAATCAGGGTAATCAGTTTTGGGGTTGTAGTGGGTATCCGAAGTGTCGAACAGTTATGGATTTTTCACAATAATAGTATTAGGAGTTTAAAGTGAACATTTCCCCCCAAATGTTAGCTATTGTAGCTTCAATTTTTATAGTGGTTGCATATTCTACTTCATCAGGTGTAGACAGAGAAAAAGCTGACTTTGATGCTGAAATAGAAGCTTTTTATCATGAGCCTCATATTGTTTATGCGTATAACGATATGGAAAGGTACAAAAAATTAACGATGGATAATTATTTTAAAATTGAGAGAGATCTTCAGTATATTCGTAGATATTATGAAAACTCAGGGATTGATAAAATCATTTTTTATGAAAAAGTAAATGATAAGTCGGTCAATGAAATATCTAATTTTAAGCAATCATTAGTGGCAAGAAATTCAGAATTTTGTAATAGCCCCTACTCCTGTTAAATATAGGTAGTTTATGGGGGGTTAGGCTTCTACCCAAATAATGACTGGCTCAGCTATCGCTCAGCACTTTATTTGATAAAAGCCGTCCATGGCCGTGGTAGAAAGCGTCCATGCTATCTACCTCTAAGCTTTAGTGTATTAAATTCGCAATTGTTCCCGCCGCTCAAAAGCACACGTCCCTGTGTACTTTTAAACTGTCGGTAACAAATGCTACCCTTCAGTGGTGTTGTAAAGTTCATCGCGCTTTTCTTGCAGTCTTGCGTTATCTCTTCAGCCAACGTGATTCCGTCCCTGTACTAAACGGACAGCATCCATGCTCTCCTTTCTTTACGGATACTTGTGTTTTATTTTTAAACTGTGCTCTCTGAATCTTGGCAAAATATCAAACCTACTAGCAGTATTTAGGGGTTAATTAACCAAAAGAACGGTTTGTCCTGACACCACTCTCAATCCATTGGTATTAGTGGCTTACAGACGAAATATCGATTTCAAAATCGCTAATAAAATTATTTATAACTTATTGAATATTAAGTCCATTTTCGATATTATGAAATTCATATTCCAATGACCTGAATAAATCACGATATTTAGAGTGCTCAGAATAATAATTTTAACGCCTACATAGTAGGTACTCTGTGGGCTCCTGAGAAAAAACTAATTTCCTACAATGCTGATTTTCACAGGTTAGCTTTTTTTCTGGCAGCCAGAATTCTATAAACAGTAGCCTCCCCAATGTTTAGCTGTTGGGCTATTTTCGTTTTTACCACGCCTTCCGCAACAAGGGAAACAACTTTTTCCCGTAGATCATCTGAGACAGGCTTTCGACCTTTGTATTTACCAGCCGCTTTGGCTTTTGCAATCCCTTCACGCTGCCGCTCCAGCATCATTTCCCGCTCGAACTGGGCAACACCTCCCAGAACCGTTAACATAAGCTTTCCCGTTGGGCTTTGTGTATCCATACCCAGATTAAGGATCCGCAAACCTACTTCCTTCTTCTCCAGCGCTTGGATAATCGTCATGAGCTCCGAAATTGATCTAGCAAGGCGGTCAAGTTTAGTGACAACGAGCATATCACCCTCTCGTGTAAATTCGATAGCTGCTTTAAGCTGAGTGCGGACGGCAACAGAAGATACTTGCTCTTGAAAAACCTTTGTACACTGGACCGATTCTAGTTCCTGTAGCTGTACTTCGAGACCAGCCATTTGGTCGATGGTTGAGGTTCTGGCGTAACCAATGATCATATTTGACTCAATAGAATTATAGAGGTTGTGATAGACTGTCGATCATAAATCAAAAGGTAGTCTAATGATAGGGTTTTATAGTGTTTCTGCGCCTCTCACTAGAGCAAGACCTATTGAGATACCCGTTGTTAAGAAAATTCCTATTTAACCGTCATCACATTAATAAAAATACGTATGGCACGACTGAGCATTTTAACCCAAGAAGAAATCAACGCGCTTTATGCGATACCCATACTGGATGATGATGAACGTGCATGTCTCTTCACTTTGGAGGCTGACGACATAACCCTTCTCGATACTTACGGAAATGACACCGCACGTAAAGTGAACTACATTTTGCAACTTGGTTTTTGTCGTGCCACCAATAACTTTTTCACCTTCAGTATCCAAAAAGTTAAGACTGACGTAGATTTTATTATGCGCCTGTATTTTCCTGATGAACCATTCCCTAAAAAACAACTGTCGAAAAACTTCCACTACGGTAATCGTTGTGAGGTGATGAACAAAGTTGGCTTGAAAGATACCAGTACCGATTTTCAGAATAAATTAGCCAAGGAAGCAAAGGCACTCGCCAAACTTCACGTATTACCCAGATTTATTTTGGAAGGATTACTGTCCTATTGCCAACAAATTAATGTTATTAGGCCCGCTTATTCAAGCTTGCAGGATAGGGTATCAACTGCGCTCTTAGAAGAACGAAATCGTTTGGTAAACAAGCTGTATACCCATGCGTATCAAGATCTGCGGTTGCAGTTGGATCACTTGCTGGAGATCGATGAGTTATTTTATAACCTGACGTTACTCAAAAGAGATCAGAAAAATTTTAGCACGACAGAAATTAAAAAAAGTGTGGCCAAACAGCAATTAGTCATTGGTATTTATGAGAATTCTAAATTATTAATGTCTAAGCTGGGTATTTCAGAACAAAATATTATCTACTATGCGAACCTGGCGGAGTTTTATACCATCCAAAAACTCAGGCGAATGACTGACAAAAGTTTGGTACGGCTTTATCTCCTGTGTTACGCGCACCGCCGGTTACTTAAAATAAATGATCATTTAGTATCCAGTCTGATACAGAAAATGAATAAATATGCCGAGGGTGCAGAGGAATATCAACGCTCAAAAATAGAATTGACGGAAACTGTGGACAAGCAACTCAGGCTTCAAGCTTATAAAGTGATGGCCGTTAATATCGATGACCGTATTCCGGATGAACAAATCAGAGACAAGGCCTTTGAAGTCATTCCCCAAGAGGATTACCAGCAATTCCTCAAAGCATTTAAAAAACCTAATCTGGATCGTGACTTTTACCGCTGGGAATATTATGGGCAGCTGGCATTGACCATTAAAAAAAATATCCGGCCCCTATTCAAGGTGCTGGAATTTTCCTGCACCAATGACGAATTGACGCAAGCAGCCCTGTTTTTAAAGAATCACCTGCAGGGCGAAAAGTCTTTTAGGGACTATGATTATGCAGAAGTTCCCCTGAACTTTTTTCCAAAAACACTAAAAAAACACCTCTCCTACAAAGTGCAAGTTGATGGACAGAAGTCGGTCAAAAAAGTAAACGGGGATCTCTATGAATGCATGGTTTATAGCCAGTTAAAAAATGGCATAGCAAACACCACAGTTTTCATAAAAGACAGTCATTGCTATCGTGCGCTTGAAGATGAACTGATTGACCTTGAGCATTGGACGCAACACAAATCAGAAATTTTGGAGCAGCTCAATATGCCTTTGCTATCGATGGATATTGTTGAGCTGCTTAATCAATTGGAAACCAGCGTGCAAGCCAAATATACTCTGGTTAATCAACATATCCAGAGCGGTGAAAATGCCAGCCTGAAAATTAAAAAAGACAAACAAGGTGATTTGGTCAAATGGACTTTGCCCTATACTCGTATTGATGATGGCATTAATAATCCATTTTATGAAAATCTGCGCGTTTCAAGTATCGGCGATATCCTAAAATTTACGACAGATGCCACTGGATTTATGAATGCCTTTTCGCATCTTCAGCCAAAATACGCAAAATTAAATCCTGATCCTGAAGTCATTCAAGCCTGCATAATCGCCAGTGCTACAGGTATTGAAACCAAAAAGATGAAAGATATTAGCGATGTAAAAGAGAGCGATTTGGATCGGGTTAACAAAAATCATATCCGCTATCAAACCCTCTGTGCCGCCAATAACGTGATCATGAATCATACGGCAAAATTGCCCATTTTTGCCGAGTATAATTTGTCCGATTACGGTGTCCATGCCAGCGTTGACGGGCAAAAGTTCGCCACGAAATATCACACAATAAAATCTCGGTATGCGAAGAAATATTTTGGACTACTAAAAGGGGTGGTTTTATATTCGCTCAATGCCAATCATCTACCGTTATGCTTAAAGGTCATTGGCGCTAACCAGCACGAAAGCCACTTCTTGCTGGATATTGTGGAAAGTAACACCTCGGATATTGAAATCACAGCGGTCTCCGGCGATATGCACAGCATAAACCGCGTCAACTTTGGCTTAATGTATTTATTCGGTTATCGGTTTATGCCGCGCTTTACCCAGTTATGGGAAAAAACAGACAATAAGCTGGTTTGTTTTGATGAAGTTGACAGCCATGCCAAGCACATCATTAAGCCCAGTAAAAAGGTCAACAAAGCACTCATTATTAAAGAATGGGACAATATCTTGAGAATCTTGGCTTCATTGGCACTAAAAAAGACAACGCAAAGCCAGATTGTTGCTAAGTTGTCCTCATATAAAAAGACCAATCCGACTTTAAAGGCGCTGATTGCCTTCGATGAAATCATCATGACCGATTATTTATTGGATTATATCGACAGTAAAGAAATGCGGGAAGTGGTGCAAGCCTCATTGAATCGGGGTGAATCTTACCACCAACTAAGCTCCACTATTGCTAAGGTCAGTGGAGGCAGGATGCTCAATGGAAAGACGGAAATCGAACTCGACATTAATGCCGAATCCATCCGCCTCATTGCCAACGCCGTGATTTTTTATAATGCGACACTGCTGTCAACATTACACCAGCATTATCAATCGATTAATCCTGAAATGGCAAAACAGATACTCCGATTTTCACCGGTTGCCTGGCAGCACATTAATTTCATTGGTAAATATGAATTTTATAACAGAGCTGAAGTGCTTAATATTCAAGAGGTTATCAATAATTTTATTAGCACTTTTGAAAACGATATTTCATCTGTAGGCCACTAATACCAATGGATTGAGAGTGGTGTCAGGACAAACCGTTCTTTTGGTTAATTAACCCCATTTAGGCTTTAGTCTTCTACCTCGATTTTGATATGATATTAAGATCAAAAAAAACTTAAAAAACACACTATGACTCCCCTTTCAGACAAAGACCTCTACTCAGCCATTACCTACGCTAGAAACCTAAACGAAACCGAAGGGCAAACAATCCTCACTGATTTTCATATTGAACAACCGGCCCTAGCTGGAACAATATTTAATATTTTCCCAAGTATTATTGATGAAAATAATAAAGATATGGGCGTTTATTTTATGGATTTATGCTTCGATGCTTTATGTGTTTATAACCATTCTTTCGGTAAAGCTAAGCCACAAACTGAAGAGTGGATTATTGAAAAAATGGGGGAGATTGAAGCTGGCATGATCGCGATAAAGAAAAATAAAACCGCCCTGCCCCAGTTTAAAATTGTGCAGAGTAAATTTTATGATGTGCTGAAAGAGTCTATTGCTGAATATGGTTCTGAGCACCCTGCCCGCATTCCTTATATAGAAATGACTCAAAACATGATGTTGGCATCGTTAAATTTACTTGAGAGTTTGTACGAAAAAGAACCGGGTACGATTCACTAAAAAGACAAACTAAAGTTTCAGTATGATATGGTATGATATGACTCCATACCATACTACATGAAATGAAATAATATGATTATCCTAATTGGTGGTGAAAAAGGCGGGACGGGTAAAACTACTATCGCTACAAACTTAGCTGCAATGCGTGCCTTAACAGGGCGTGATGTTTTATTAATTGATACAGATCCTCAAGGAAGTGCAAACTATTGGGCGCAAAGTAGAGATGAAGAAAACATAACTCCGCGCGTTGCTTGTGTTCAGAAATTTGGAAAAGGCTTACCTAAAGAAGTACAAGATTTAGCAAGCCGTTATCAAGATATTATTATTGATGCCGGTGGTCGTGACTCTATTGAGTTGAGGTCAGCATTAGTTGTAACTGAAAAAGTGTTTATCCCTATTCAACCCTCACAATTTGATATTTGGACTTTAAATCAAATGGAAGAGCTGGTAGAAACCGCAAAAGCATTTAACCCTGATTTAGAAGCAAAGGTCATTATTAGTCGCTCATCTACTAATCCATCAGTTCATGAAAGTGACGATACAGGAAAGTTATTAAATGACTTTGATAACCTTAATTTAGCTGAAACCACCGTTAGAGATCGTATTGCTTACCGTAAAGCAGCAAAAGATGGTTTATCCGTTACTGAACTAAAGCCAAAAGATCAAAAAGCTATTAAAGAAATCGAAGCTTTGTATAAAGAGGTATTTGGTGATGAGTGAATTAAAAAGCAGATTACCAGGAAAAAGTAAGCTTGATTTAGATGCATTTATTTCTGGCGCTGAAGAAAAAACAGCTCCTAAAAAAGACGTGGTGAAACGTAAACCTACTTACTCCTGGGAAAGTGCCGGTGTTCGTGATGATGTTAAGAAGGCTTACAATCTGCGCTTATCTGAGCCCTATTTACTCAAGCTAAAATTCATTGCTGAGAATACACCTAACAGCATGCAAAAATTTTGTATTGATGTAATAGAAAAAGAGATTGATAAGAAGATCAAAGAGCTAACTAACTAAATAGAATGATATGGTGCTTGATGCAGTTAGAACACAAGTTAAATGACTAAAAATCCAGACTGGAATATAAATAAATTTAGCTGTTGTCCATACTGTGGTGGAAAAGTCGGCTTTAGGATTTCAAAAATTGTTCGGCATTATGAAATCATAGGATGGAACAGCGAGGTCTCTCATGTGGATGGAGAGTTAATTAAAAGCAATAAGTTAATGCTATGTGAAGAATGTAAAAAACCAGTAGGTTATGTTAAAGACTTAGACATAAATAAAATATACGGTTAATAAATTAAAACATATGTGCCAGAAATTCTTACAAAATAATGGTTAAAGAGATCAGCCATAATAAATCAAAGAGCTACCTAGGTAGTATGATATGAAATGGTATCATACTATATCATCTGATATTATTCCAAAGCCCTTTATTGGCAGGGGAATACAGTCCTATTACTGAACAATTAAAACCAAACTCAATCACTATCACCGGTGAAATTCATCAACACCCTGAGTCAATCAAGCTATTCCAGGAATTAATAAAAAGTTACCTAAAAAATAATTCCTGCCTGACTGTTGCGCTAGAAATCAACAATAATCAGCAGCCCATTATTGAGAAAATAATGCAGGGCAGGGGGCCTGTTTAAGTATCATTACAATAGATTCGGCGGCAGAAAATCGTGATGTATTTATGGCAGCACAATTAATGAAAATTATTGGAGATACGCCAATTCTTGCCTTACTTGGAGGATTGCATAGCTTAAAGAAAGTTAATTGGGATTTATCAATGACTAAAGGCCATAGCTATGTTGCTGAAATTCTCAATAAGCACAGTATAAATGTTAGATCATATCAACAAGTTTGGGTAGACTCTGAATGTGATAATCCAAAGAAATTAGCTTATAGTTTTGTAGATAGTGAGAGTAATGAAGCCGCTAAATTAATTAATGAGCACTTTATTAGCATGATGAATGCTTATGATTTAAGTACAATAGGAAATGTATCTGATGGGGTTATTTTGTGGGAGTGTTAAATACTAAATTATACTGATACGACCCCGCCAATGCTCAACTTTCGTTAATGATACGGAGTATACAATACACCTTATAAAAAATTGAGATTATTCCTGAAAAAGAAACATCACAAACAAAGTCAACGCACCTAATAAAGGACAAATATTAAATGGAAAATATTACGCAGTTTGGATTATATACCGCAAAAATTCTTGATACACTTTATAGTTCATTCCCTGTTCCAAGTGAATTAAACCAGAAAGATATTACTTCAAATATCAATAACTTAATACAAGAGGATGAAATAAAATACCTTCAACATGAGCTAAAAAGTGTAATCCATACAATAAAGATGAGTATAAAAGGCTCTGATTTTCAATTGCTATCCTTTGAAATTGGCATGACAGCTCCTACTGAAGAAGAACTTGAAAAAGCAAAAAAACTAAAATCAACATTAGACATAAAAATAAAAGATTTAGAGGCTAATCTAAACTATGACATTACTAAACAAAATAATATTTATGTAGGTACTTTGAATTTTTTAATATCGGAAGCATTAATTAAAGAATGCTCAGATAGTGATCGCTTCGTACTTACAAATAAATCTTTTTCCCATTTAAATAAATCTTTCTCATTGGGAAAAATTGAAGGGAAAAGTCAGTCAGATATCAGAAAAATTAAGGGATCTGTAGCTAATTCATTAATGTCGACATCTGTTAGCTCTACAGTCAGTAAAGTTAGCGGCTTATTATTTGAGGCCGCAGTAAATATATAAAAGACTCTGGGGCTGACTTTTACAGCGAATTTAAGTACCTTCAATCTGAACTTTAAACCTCACCTCAAGCTAAAGGGGCGTACCTTATTTTCTGATTAGCTTCATTCGATAATTCATTAAGAGGTTTGAATCAGGTTAAACCCTGGGTTTATCTGACGCGATACCCCGTGCGTTTGAAGCTTTAATTGAGTCAATCTCAGCCGTTAATCCGTGTATTGTTTGCAGGTGGATTTTATTATCTCCCCGCAGGGCATCGTTAGCCTTATTTAGACGATTAATTGTTTCACGTAGCTCAGCATTACCATGGGTAATATCAAAAACTACCTGCACTTCCTTTGCTGAGACTGATTCAATTAATTGGTCATGCGTAAATCTCAGTGTGTCATATTTTGCTTGTAATTCGTTATATGGCAGCGGCACCTTCATATTGCCATGAAACAATCCATCTTTGCTACCATCTAACAGTGAAATGACATAATTAGCTTTGGTTAATTTATGAGATTTAGCGTTATCACAGAACAGTTTATTTTTATCATTGGGTAGCCACACCTCTAGTTTTTTGTGGGTTTTAGCAATTTTTGTTGTAAATACCTTATAGCGTTCCCTATTTTTTTTCCTAACCGCTTCAGTTGTCATATTAACCTCTAATTAAATTGTTATCATATAACTAATTTACAGGGTTTTAAGTACCAACGGTACGAAAAGGCAGGCTAATATTTTGGTCTGATTTCCCCTGCGCATTTAACCCACTTCAAACTAACTTTTAAGTTCACCTCAATCTAAAGCGGCGTACCTTATTTACTAGCTAGTTTCATTCAATAATTCATTAACAATCGTTAGTTCGCTAAGCATCTCAAAGGTACGCTTATTATTTAGAACCATGTTGTATGGTTCGGCTATCGCCCAACACTTATTTTGATTACTGTTCATCCATGAACACTAGCGGACAGCATCCATGCTCTCCGCTTTGCAGTCTTGCGTTCTATTCTCAGTATTCAGCGCTGTTTCTCTCTTACTGCATTTATTTTAATCTCGCCTCCGCAAGCTACGGCTCAAGCAGTCGTGTAAAAATCAAAAATAAAAAACGCAAAAGTTTAAACCAAAAATAGTCTTATTCAAGGTAGTAGTCCTAAGGGACTTCTAATTTGCGTAAAAGCATCGCAAATAAGAAGCCCTAAGAACTCTCCACCTTGATTAATCCAATTTTTAGTTTAGCTGTTGTAGGCGTTTTTTCTTTTTTATATTTTTTTCTTTTTTTAAAATTTATGGAAAAAGCGGTCTGCTAACTGGTCGCTTTCTTCATTTCTGGCTTACGGTGGTTATTATGTCTCATTTCGTTCGTGTCGGTGGTTCTGTTCGCGTTGGTGCTGTTGTTGCCCGTTCTCTTTCTGGGGGTTGGGTTTGGGCTTCTCGTCCGTTGCCTTCTGGTGGTCTTTCTGCTGGTTTTTCGCCTGCTCCTGTTTGCTTATTTATTCCGTTTTCGTCTCGTGGGCTTGCTGTTAAATTTGCTCAGCTTGTTGGTGCGGTCGGTTGGCGTTCTTGGGTTCGTGCTGGTGGTTCTGGCTCTCAAGTGTTCTCATCTTGTTCTCTTTCCGTCCCCGCGTTCGCTGTAAAAGTTGCCCTTCCTTCTGGCTGGTCGGCTGGTTCTGGTCGTGCTGTTCTTTCAAGCCTGCTTTTCTCGGCTTCTTTATAGGTTTATAGCTTTATATTTATATATCTATAAAGCTATATAGTTATCTATTCTGTGCTTACCCTGCATGGAATAGGTTTTATTATTTATGGAGAAAATTATGCAAAATTTAGAAAGTTTTTTACGTTTATACGAGGCAAATAAGTCAACGGGTATTCCTCATCCCATTTTTAAAAAAATACAAATAGAAGCATCTGAAAAAGATAATGCTTTAGCTATATTTAAGGATCTTTTCAGGGGTGAAAACGGGGATTATAGAATTGTTGGTTATTCGCTATACATCAATAATATTAATACAGTAGGTTTTATTTCAGTATGAAAAAATTTATATGCTTTTTTGATTCAGTCCCCTGGTCGCTTCGGTCTCGGCTTCGCGGCTGGTTTTTTCGCTCGTTACCGCTTCCAGTCCGCAGGGTAGCTTTACGCATTAATTACTGGTTTTTTAAATGAAAAATACTGTTGCTTTTGTGGGTTCTCGTGGGCTATCGCCCACGTTTTCTAAATTGGTTGAAGCTGTTGTAAAGTCAGTTATTGATTCGGAGCGCTTTATTTCGGTTGGTTGCTGTACTGGTTTAGATGCTTTTGTTTTAAGTGCTGCACCTTTTGAAAAGGTTTATTGTTTTTCTGCATTTGGGCCAGAAGGGGAGGGGAGCTTTATATTTTCAGCAGTAGATCAGGTTAAGAATTTTTATAACCGAGGTGGAGAAATTCAATATTGGGCAGGCGGTAAAGGGCAATTAAAACGCCGGTTAGCAAATAGAACTAAAACCGTTATTTATTCCGCCTCGGTTTCTACTGTTGTCTTTTTTGGATCTCCTAATTCTAAAGGATCAGCTTTAGCTTGTCGGCTTTCTATTTCCCGTGGTTTACGTGTTTACGCTTTTGCTTGTGGCTTTCCTGGCGAACAATTACCAGACCTAAAAAACGGTAAATGGAAGCGTGTTGGTGGCTCTGGTATTTGGTCATCTGCTTGGTGCTGGAAAGAATCGCAAGCCGTTATTTTTTAAAGACTTTATACACAATAATTATTGTAAAAATACAATGAAAATTGTATAATGTAGGTTCAGTTAAGCGGTTAATAACTGATTTTTTAAACTAAAACTATAGGTGATTTATGTTAAAAAAAACGATTAAAAAGCGGTCTTTATTCTGTGTTTCTGTACGCGAAAATTACAAAAACTCAGGTTATTTAGATGTTTTAGTTATTGCTAAAAATATAAGAGAAGCGCGGCGAATTGGTGTTGATGCTTGTGAAAAATTAGGCTTAATAAAACGGGAGTTTATTAAAAACACATTGGTCTATAAACACGAAAGTGAGGTTTATCATGCTTAAAAAATTCAAATTATACGAAGGAGAAGAGCAGGAGATTTTAATTGCTATTACTACTGAATCAGGAAAATTATTTATTCGTTTTGATGTCACGAATCAAGAAATTGATTTATTAGAAGTTTATGCAGAGGATCATGAAATCCTTGAATTACTTGATGCTGCAGTGATTAACTCAATTAAATCTAAGATTTTTAATCAACTAAAAAAGGAGGGACAAGAAAACTATATTTCAGCCATAGCGGCATAAAAAAAGCCGATTAGAAAAATCTAATCAGCTCTACTTTTTCTTTTCTCGTTCCCAGCTGTCGGAAGCTGGGGACAACAACGAGGATTTTATTATGCAACAAAAAAAACTGTTCAGCAAATTAGCGGGGAGGGCGTGCTATGAATATTAAAGACGCTCTATCAATTTTAGGTTTATCAGCCAAGGCCGGCAAAGATGAAATTAAGCCTGCTTATCGCAAAGCCTGTATTAAATACCATCCCGACCGCAACCCAGCAGGGCTAGAAATGATGAAAGCCGTTAATGTGGCTTATTCATTTTTAGTAGAAATTAAATACAACGGATCAGATCGCCCAATTGATGAAGAAGTAAATTCAGATTTTGGCGACATGCTAAACACTGCCATTAATGCAGTTGTTGGCTTATCTGGTTTAAATATTGAAATATGCGGGGCTTGGGTTTGGTTATCAGGTGAAACCAAAGCACATAAAGCAGTAATTAAAGCGGCTGGATTCTGGTGGGCTAAGAAAAAAACAGCTTGGTATTTTCGTCCCCCTGATTACAAAAGTAAAAATAAAGGTGATTGGGATTTAGACAAAATACGCGAGAAATACGGCAGTGTAAGCGTACACAACCAACCTAGAACAGCACTAGCTAATTAATAAAATCACAGAACAGGGAAGCCCTAACCAGAGGATAAAAAAATGAAAACTCAACAAACAGAAGTAAACAATAAAGAAATCGGTATTTATTCAGCAGCGCAAGTTGAAAGCGCAAGCCTAGACACTCAAAAAAGCTTGCCAGACCTTAGTAAATCTAAAAAGCACTTTGTGCCTTTAAATATTGATTATTGGAGTCCTGAAGAAGCAGGGGAAGAGAAGCTTGTTTATATTCATTCTATCGGAGGGCATGAAGTACCAGACCTAGAAACAGGCGAAATAAAAACGCTTCAATGCGTAATGATGATCGAGAAACAAAAAGACACTGTTAAGCGCTTTATCAATGCGAGTCGTGTTTTAGTTGGCAATATTCAAGATGCGATTAGCCGTGGGGAAATAGTGCCTAAAACAACTTTAACCCCTGTATCTATCACCTTTCTAGGATCAATAAAAAACCGCTCTAATGCGTTTAGTTCTAAACGCTGGCAAATAGTCCCTTTAATTAAAGCGGAGGGCTAGAAATGCCTAACAAATCAGAATCAGAAAAAACAAAAATTGATTCATACCAGCCAGATTATGAGGCTACTTGTGATAATTGCGGACAAAGCCCCGTTGTAACTTGCGTGAAAAATGGAGCTGTAGTTTACAGCCTTGGTATGTGTGGCTCCTGTACGTTTGGAGAAGAAGAATCAATTGACCCTGAGAATTGGAATTAATTATGGACGCTCAAAGCATTAACGGCTTTGAGCAATCAATTTTAAACGGTGGTGCTGATTTATCAGGTTTTGATAAATCAGCACCCATTAAAACGGCGGAAGAAATTCGCCGTGATTGGTTGCTTGAACGTATCGGAAAATTTACAGCTTCAGAATTTTACAGGATAGTTACTTTTCCTAAAAAAACAGAATTGCCAGCTGGTGCCATTACTTATGTTTCAGAAAAAGCGACTGAATTATTAACCGAGTTTACCGATGATGGTTTCACATCTTGGGACATGCAGTGGGGAATTGATAACGAACTTGGAGCAGTTGCAGAATTTGAGCAGCGTACAGGCTTAAAAGTAACCTTAACTGGAAATGACCAGAAATTTATAACATTGGGTGAAAGCATTGGCGGAACGCCTGACGGTTTAATTGAGAGGCGATCAGGAATAGAAATTAAATGCCCTAAATCGGCTACACACCTTCAATATTTAAACATTCAAAACGGGGAGGACTTAAAACAAACCTGTCCAATCTATTATTGGCAAATACAGGGCTTATTACACATAACAGGCCGTAAGAGTTGGTATTTTATTAGCTATGACCCACGCTTTAAGAATAAAGCCCAGAAGCTACACTTTATAGAGGTTAAACCGGATAAAGAAGATCAAAAGTTTTTAGCTGATCGCCTAACACTGGCTATTTTTTATCGAGATTATTTACTTGAAAAAGTGAATATGGAATTTAGCGAGAATATTAACCTAGAAAAAGTTTTAAAGCTTTTAAAAGTAGGGCGTACAAAGCTATTAAAGCTTAGAAAATCAAAAGACTTTCCCGCACCAATAAAGAAAAAACCGTTGCTATGGCGTTCAGTTGATATTGAAAGTTACGCAATAAAAAAGCACTAGATCAAATTGAAATAGTGCTTCTATAAACCGTGTGGGCTTGGGTAGCCGCCCTCGCTCACACTTTCCAACTTTTGCACATTGGAGAACTAAGATTATGACAACTGAAACCACAAAGCAAGCTGAACCTTTATTTGAAATGGGCAGAACTGTTGCAACGCCTGGCGCATTATCGACTATGCAAAACTTAAACATTAATCCAAGTACCTTATTAAGTCGCCATATTTACGGAGACTGGCAAGAAATGGATGTAGAAGACCAAGAAAGTAACCGTGATTCTTTAACAAATGGATCACGTATTTTTTCAGCGTATTCTTTTGATGATGTGAAATTCTGGGTGATTACTGAAGCAGATCGAAGCAGTACAACGATACTTTTACCGGAAGAGTATTAGGGTAAACACTCTGCTTTGATGGGAATGCAAGTTGAGGCATTTAAACAAACATAGCTCAGAACGAACACTTTTGGGGGTTCTTCCACAGGCCCCTAAGATACAATTTATTACCTATTGATAGTCCGATAAATCCTTATAGTTTATGAGAATAGATTATGGGACATAAAACAGGCCGCTTGAACCTTGCATTCTATGGCCGGCTAAAACATTCCCATAATGTATACTTTGTGGGATAAACGAACCTGGTGATGATGACCACCAAGAAGCATGGGTTTTCCGCTAAGGTGGTTTTTTACAAAAAAAGGATAACTTAGAGACTAGCATTACTTTTCGTACCATTGCGCTTCAAACCCCTTAACTTACCCGGCACGGTAAAATCAATAATGGAAAAAGCGACCCAATATGAATATGGGTCTTTATGTGATAAGTGAGAAATAACCTCCTGATTATCACTGTCTGAGATAATGATTTTTGCCTTGTAGACGGGGGTTATGCTTTTTTTAGTTTTAAAAGAAATTCTTCTACTAACTTATACGCACCTTCTTCATTTTGATATATTTCGTTAGTAATCACTTCAAGTTCTTCAATAATTGCTATTATACGATTCTTATTGTTACGATTTCCTTTTGTTTCTTCTTCATATTTCTTTAAGAGTTTATCATTCGTAATTTGCAGGCACTCTATAAATAGTGCAGAATCGACTATAGTTTCATTTGCAATTTTTTTTAAAATAATAGGCCAATCATTTTTTCCAATTTCTAATCTGATAGAAGTTGTACCTCCACCCTTGGAGGCTAAGTTAAACTTAAAGTCTGAGGTTTTAAAAGTAGGATCTATATCTAATGTGCATTCCTTATTTTCAAATCCTAACTCTTGTGAGGATTTCTGCCCACCACGATATATTGCAGTATTCTTTAAATTTTCCATGAAACATCCATTCTCAATTTGGGGTTTTTAAGCATAACGACTAAATTATATGACGTTGGCAGATGTTCACTGAACTCTGGCAACGCACTGATGTTTGATAAAAACCAACCTTTGAAAACGCGTCGCGTGCCAATGGTCGGCTGTATTTTTTTGTTAGGTGTTTGATTATTTAATAACCTTTTTTTTCAGACCAAACTCTATTTACTAAACTTGAGTTTGAAGTAAGGTTCTGTAATTTAAACCCTTTTACCGCATTATTAAAATTTATCCTGATTAATCCAGCATTAATATTTTCACCTTGAAAAAAAATTGTAAAAGGCTGGTCTAAGCCTTTGTCTGCATTAGTACAAACTTCAATATTTTTTTCTTCAAAAAAACGCTCTAAAAAATCAATAAAGTTATCGCTTTTTTTTTCATTTAATTGAACTTTAAAACACGGTACTGCATTCTGAAAAATATTTATTTTTTCTATTGACTCTATCATCATCTACAATCTATTACGGTCTATTTTTGATTTACTAAAGTATTAACGATTTGGATGCTTTTGAGAATACCTATCAAAATCGTCCCAAGATTTAAACTTTAAAACATCCTGAGTAACTTGGCGTGACATCTCTGGCGAATTTTTATTATATTTCCCAGTTTTTATTTGCCATTTTTTATTTCTCTCATCAATTGGTGGTGGTTTTTTATAAGCAATTTTTTTCTTAGGTTTTAATTCTTTCGAAACAGTTTTATATAAATCCTGTTTTGTGCTTGGACCTGAAAAATTAAAATTAATAATTATGCTAATAATACATAAAATGGTAATGAAGTATTTCATACTTTTTATATACTTTTCAGTCCATATTGATGGGCTATCAAAATTTCTGAATTCTGATTTAACTGAAAAATCTTCTTTAGAGCCATTTTCTAAATCTTTAATATCATTTAAGGATTCTTTCAACTCAAGAATTAAGTACCCCTGTTTTTTAAGGTTAGAAATAGCTAATTTTTTATTTTTAGCATTAATTTCAATTTCACCTTTTTGTTTGGCTTGATTCATTACCTTTGCTATAAACTTCATCAATCCTCTTTTTTCAGTTCAACACCTAACCACGCGGTGACTGGCGGTTTTCCTTGGTAATGGTAGTTGGTATCAAGATTAGGGGATTGCTTTATCCGGTAATTAAACGGACTAAAACTCCCGATTTTAAAAAAATTACTTAATAAGTATAAAAAAGTAATATTTAACTCCATACTCTAGCTACTAAAGGGAGTTAGTGCAATATTTTATATTGCTTTTTAGTATCTCTGAGTACACTTCCTTCTGGGTGGATAAACGCATTATTTTTGATCTATTAGGGTGGTTTTTTGGTATGCATTGCAGCGCGATAAGGACCGGTTATCGCACGGTACGTCACTGCAACACTTGATGTTCATGATTTAAATAATCATAAAACCTCTTAACGGGCTCTATATTCCGTTTCGTGCACCAACCCAATATTAGATAAATTTCATAACCCACCTAATTACAACTATAATTGTTAAATACAATAATAATTAAACATTAGGTAAGTTATGGAAACTTTCGCCAAACGCTTACGCAGCTCGCGTAAAAATAAAAACCTCAACCAATCTGAGTTAGCTAAAAAAAGCGGTGTCTCTCAGCAGGTGATTTCTCAAATTGAAAACGAAAATATTAAAAGCACCAATGATATTTTTAGCCTAGCCGATGCTTTAAATGTAAATGCTAAGTGGTTAGCCACTGGGGTTGGTGACATGAACACCGGTGCCACTAATAAAGGCGATACCAAAGAAGAGATGCAGTTTTTAAATTTATTACGCAGCGTTACAGCAGATCAAAGACACGAAGTTATGCAGTCTTTAGAAAATACACACCTAAGTAATGAGCGGATTATCAAAGAGCTTTCAGGGGGGTATTCTGGTTAAGTATTCGGGGCTGTTTATGGCAACGGTACGAAAATCCTTATTACGGTATGTTAGGGATTACTTCACAGCAAATACATTAATCGTGTTATTTGTTACCTGAAAATCATACCCAGATAAATGCTTAAGAAAATGAATATAAAGACGCTTACGCTTGTCATCATTGACGGTGAGATAAAAGTAATTCACTTTATGTTGATACAAATAGTGCCTTATTTTATTTTCCATTAACCTGAGCAAGCGGGTTGGGTTTTGAATATCATTGGTTATCTGAGACGTAGGGACTGGATCATCAAAAAAATTAAATGAATCAGATGTAAGGCGGTAAAAAACCAGAAATACCTTGTCCTGTAGCTCAATCATATATTCTTTATTTTCAAACATGAAATGATCAATAACCATGTGTTTCTCTCCTTGTGAATTATTTTCAGAAAATAAGCGGTTAGATTTTTAATGTGAAGTAAACGCAGGTTATTATCATTTTAATGATAACGTTGCCCTTGATATTGAACGGATGTAGTAATCGTCAGCACCAATCACTTTACCTTCAGGCGATAAAATAATAACGGTCTGTTCATCATAGTAAAAGACATAGTATTCAATTTTTCCCCATATCAGGTTCGGTCGCTTTTGGTAATGAGCCTTAACTAAATGCTGAGCATGCTCAAGTAGTTTATTTAAGGGGAGATAACTAATCTCTGATGCTAATGAAATATAACGTGTACCTTCTAATGCAGCCAGCGCAAAGATCGGCTCACTCTTGCGTTTGAAGTTTGTTTCGATAAAAATAGAGGGCTTAAATCCTGGTTGTTTCTGCAACGAAGGCTCTTCTGTTTCGCTGATAATTTTATTGCTCAATAGTTCGGGGATATTCAAGGTGACGCACAGATACTTAATAAATTCTGGCGTACTGTAGAGAGAATCAAAACTACTTTCATTTAAAGCCAAACAAGAGCTGTTAATGATGTCGGTTATTCTAGCTGCTACTTCATCCTGAGCTTTAGCGCTGTAACCTAGTTGTTGAGTAACAAGGCTAATGTCCGTTAGTGCCAGTTTTTCCGCAATAAGGGTTTGTAATGTCATGGTGAATCTCCTTCGGGTTAAGTCGGAGAGTAGTTCTCCGACGCTTTAGCAAAATTTTGTAATGCGCTTTGCAAGCTATCGTTCAAATCAGCGCAGGGTTAATATAAGCTATCTATACGACATAACAGGACTTATATGGCATTATTTTATTATTCATGCGTGACAAAGGATTTATTACAGATATTTTGTGCTGCATCATCCCAACGATAGGCGACCAATGGACCGCCATAGCCTACTGAATAATCCAAACATGCAACATTCTCTCTAATACGCTCAGGCGTGCCCTTAAACCAGTAATGCCCAAAGAAAATAGGCTTATCATCTTTTGGGTAGCCGGTTATTTTGTTTACTTGATCTATATGAATAGCAGGTGCATTATTAAGCGAGTCAACTTCTAATACGGAGGCTTGTTGATAGGTTTCTAGCGACTCATCCCACCATTTAATGCGAATTTCATGACGTTCATTACCATCTTTATCCTTAAAACTCATACCTTCAGGTAGCTCCAGCTCCCTGCCTTTTAAGATTACTTCAATATCCTGATAAAGCTGGCTTCCTTTTGTCGAGGCTTCAAGGTAGTAGTCATTGGCTAAACAATTAGCTTTGGTTAGTCGGTTGTTTAGCTTTAAGTCATTAATTAGGTTTTGATCCCAGCAGGCATGTACGACTCTTAATGTATCTAACTCTAAAAATAAGGGGAGAGTTTTAAACCATTCGATAAGTTCATTCGTTTCTATTGAGGCTAATGGGTACTCATTAAGAAAGGCTTGGTGTTGTTCAGTGTTTTTCTCTTTATGGCTACGCAAGTATTCACCGGGCTTTTCCGTGTTAGCCGTATGGTAGCAAATAGCATTAAATTCGTGGTTACCCATCACGGCTAGTGCCTTTTTGCTGTCAATCATAGGTCGCACAATATTGATTACTCCCTTTTGACTTGTTCCTCTATCAATAAAATCACCAACAAATATCGCTTGATGTCCCTCTTGTTGATAGATGCCATTAGTTTGTTGGTAGCCTAGCTTTTCTAATAACTGTACCAACTTATTAGCTGCACCGTGTATATCTCCAATAATGTCATATTTCATATTTGTTTCCTTAATAAAGGGGAATTAATTTAGTATTTACTCAGTATAGCTGTATATACGACCTAATGTGTCTTATAGTTGTTTTATTATTACTATTCTTGAGGACCTTATTATGACTCGATCCGTTGATACTTTATATCGCCAGTGGTTAATGCTTTCACGCGTGCCTAGATACCCTAGAAAAATTAGCGTACCAGAATTAAAAGATATGCTGCTAGGTGAAGGTTATGACGTTGATACGCGTACCATTCAGCGGGACTTGATCAAATTATCATCCTCATTTCCCTTAAATAATGAGACCGAAGGTAGAAAGAATTATTGGTTTTGGATAGAACAAGCGATCTCTCAGGATTTACCAGGAATGGAACCTGTGACAGCGCTGGTATTTGAAATGGCAGAGTCTTATCTAAAGCCTTTATTACCAGAGGCCACGTTGAATTTAATGCTGCCTTATTTTAATCGAGCAAAAGAGGTTTTAGGGGCGCAATCCACTTCGGCTTTAAAGTCATGGCATAAAAAAGTAGCAGTGATTGAAAAAGGCCCTGTGCTACATAAGCCTGTTATTAAGCCAGAGCTGCAGCAAGTTATTTATCAATCCTTGCTGAATGAAACAGTGATTAATGCTAGCTATCAAACAAGAAATAGCGAGATAGAAAAAGATTATCTCATGCATCCGCTAGGGATAGTAAGCCGCATGGGTGTGCTGTATTTAGTCTGCACCTTATGGGATTACCAAGATATAAAACAATTTGCTTTGCATCGATTTGTCTCCGCAGAACCTTCTACGGAACTTTATCGAGAAAATACAGATTTCAATTTACAAGAGTACACCAAAGAACAGCATCAGTTTTCTTATCCAACGACACAAGAGCCGATTAGATTAAAAGCTTTGTTTGAAAAGAACATCGCTTGGCATTTAGCCGAAACCCCATTAAGTGATGATCAAATACTCATACCTCAACAGGATGAGCGTGTGCTACTAGAAGCCACAATACTAGAAACACTGGAACTCAAGTGGTGGTTACTGAGTTTTGGCGATAATGTCGAAGTAGTGGAGCCTATCGCACTGCGTGACAGGTTTAAGAGCGTGGTGGATCGAATGGGGAAACTTTATAACGACTAATAAACCTTAAAGGGAAAAAGTAATGAAAATAGAGCAATCAGACTGTTTAATCTCTGGATATGAGCATCAAGTTGCAATGGGGTATTTACGTGATGACTTAGTCGCTAAAATTAATGGAGAAATGTCCTTCTTGGAGCTTGAACGCTTAATTGGGCGATGGGAAGAGCAAAATGAAATTTATCAGGGCTGTTTATTCAACCCAGATTTTACGCTTATAGCTCGCAACATTAGAGATGATGCTGAACATAGTGACGATGATTACTTGTCACTTTATGAGGTTCAAAACTGGACCCCCGTTTGTCATCCAGATAATTTAGCAGTAGATGAAGAAAACTTGAAACGCATAGAGGAATTAACGCCCATTAAATCTTCAAAAAAACAACTAGGCGCATCATTAAGGAATATCCCGCATTATCCGAAAGAACCAACATCACGATATATTATTGTGTCCGTAAAAACTAAGATATTTATGGGGTTTTACATGATGGATACAGAAAAACTGGATGCCAATAAAGTAGTATTTGCACAAGCAGACCTACAAACAGCCGCTGATATAAAAATGAATACCGATGAACCCCAAATCAATTTCATGGCGGGATTACTTTATGACGGTGAAAACATCAAAATTAATCGAATTAATATTGTCCCCAACGAATCTAAACATCAGGAAGTGGGTTTTAATGTTTGGGTTTCTGAAGGCGAATTTTATACATCGGATGATGAATATGAAGAGCAGCATAAGCCAGTAGGTTTTGATATGTGGATTTACGATACACAAACAGATAAAAAAGTATTCATAGGTAATTTTATGGATGATGTTGCATTCAGCGATAGCATCGGCGTTGCTTCTCATAAGCCGCATACTTTTGCTGATAGGGTGTACGAGGAGGAGCGCAGAATGACCAACCCTAGAAGGATTCGTAGTAGAAAGAAGTTATCAATTTAAGGGGTTTGAAGTCCAACGGTACGAAAGGTATCGATAGCGGGCAGATTCAGTTGTTATCGAATTTACCTCATCCATTTGAACATAACTCCCGTTATGTGAAACTTCCAGTAATGTCCTATTTTAATTTAGGTTAATAGGGGGGTACAACATGAAGAGGATTAAATCATTATGGGATTTTGCCGAACAAAAGGGCGATGAGCTAGGTGCTAACGGTTGTTGTAAACAGATTTGTATATTGCTCTAAAAACTCTTCATCTGCTACGTCCTCAAATGGTAATCCCTCAAAATCAGGGTTAATACCGCTACATTCAGCAAAATTTCTAACGGCTTCGGAATCAATTTGTAATAATTTACAGACGGTGTTCAGTGCTGTATTCAAGGCAATAAATTCATTAATATGTTTCAAAAGCGGCTCCTGTTTTACTTAAATTAGCGGTACTTAGCTTAAAAAATGTTTTCCAGTAAGCCGTTCCAAAAATACTGGATAATTGAACTAAGCCATGTAGGCGACTATGGTAATCTGCATGTGCTGTAATATACGTTCTTTTTTCAACGGCATTAAGAATTAAATCAACTTCAGGTTCATCGTGTCTTATTGCCGCTGCAAAAGCTAAGTTTGCCTGTTCATGGGGTGTTAGCTTGCTGTAGATGATTTCATGTGAGGGTTGTCCGCAAGTAGTTGGTTAAATTTTTGTCTGTAATTATCCCAATAAGCTTTGCTCTTTTGATGCTTTATTTTTGGCGTTTTACTTCTATTTTCTAATTGGGAGGCTGCTATTTGTGCTGCTATGTACACTGATGTATGACCATCTGAGCGACATTTATCAATAAATTCTAGGTCGACTGTTTTATTTTTTAGGCTGTCGATTAATTGCGTTGAGCATATGCCTGCCTTGCTTAATCTATTAAACGTGCTTTGTTTTATGCTGAATGCCCAAGCGAGTAAAGTCATCGATTCATTGTTCTGTTTGTATATTTTCTCGCGGCTTATTTCTAGGTCTACATATTTATCAGCAAGTTTTTCGTATTCATCGAGCAGAACTTTATTAGCGCGAGTAAGTTGTTTGATTTTTTTGACTGATTTTTGTTATTCGATAACATAAACACTCCGTTCCAAGTGTATTCGTTCCAGAAATGATAACCAGTCAAGCAGGGCACGAGTCCGCCTTTCAGCCGCTAATCCTAGACTGGTCAAGTGATTATAGTTTATTAGCTAATTTCTTATCCAGCGTAAGAAGTTCTATTTGATGGCTTAATGCGGTAGCAAGAATAATGGCATCGGGTAGTTTTATGCGGTGTTGCTGTTTTAAATTAATCGTTTTGTCTTCTATGGCGCGATTAATAGTTAGGTGGGTCATTAGCTCAAGTTATGTAGATATTATTTTAATTTCATCTTGGGTAATATTGGGAAAGCCTAACAGCTTCATTCGGGTTACTGAGCTAAAAGCACAGTTTTCTAGGTTAATTCCTTTTAGTTTTATACCTGCATCAGAATTACCAGCAACAATACCTAGAATAATATTGGTGTCTAATAAATATTTAATCCCATTCATCACGCATTTTCCTTTGTATTTTTACAGGGTCACCTTTAAAAGTAGGTGAGTCTTTCAGTGCGCCAAAAAAGTCATTGAGTGTTTTAGGGGGCTTTTCTTCAGGCGTATATTGACTTAGAAATTGCTCTATAAGGTCATTGGTTGATAAGTGTGCCTGCTCTGCTACTTGATTAAGTCTAGTGGCTATGTCGTCTTTTAGTTCTAGTGTTTGCATGGCGTTAGCTCCAATAATGTTTAGACAATTTTAGCTTGCTTGCCTAATGTACGTCACGTTAGATTGTGGGTTGATGTGCAAGTTTACAAATTAGTTCCAGAGTTCTAAGGCTTCACGTCTTTCATCAAGGTAAGAGTTTTTGTTATACACGGTATTAATCGCGTTTAATGAATGTAGTGGCTGGTATTTTTGAAGACTAGGAACCCCCTGTAAACGAACTTTATGGTCAGTCGTGTTAGCAATTTGGGCAGGCTGATGAATAAGGGGGTAGTACTTTACGCCTAAAGTATTGTCATAAATACACATATAACCTAGAATATGAGTATATACAACATTGCTAGGGTGTCTTATGCCTGCATTAAAACAATTAAAACCTAAACCAGACGCTGTTTTAGCTAAAGCATTATTAAATACTGCTGAACAGTTAGGCTTAAATCAAGCTGAGCTAGCCGCCGTACTAGGTGTACATCGCACTGCTATTAGTCGCTTAAAACAAAGTCAATCACTTGACCCTTTATCCAAGCAAGGGGAAATTGCATTGTTAGTTATACGCATTGCCCGTGCTTTATTTGCATTAACAGGCGGAGATAAAGAGTGGATTAAACACTTTATGCACACTCATAATAGTGTCACGGGCGGGGTTCCTGCTGAGCAAATTAAAAGTATTCAAGGTTTAATGACGGTATTACAATTTGTTGATGCTATTCGGGGTAAGGTTTAATGATATGGGCTGAATGTGAGGGGGATAAGCAGGTCACACGTTTAGAAGGAACCTTATATCGCTTAGTAGAAAGCCAGGAACAAATTGCCACCTTAGCTTATGTTGATACGTTAGATGAACAGGCTTTGTTGGAAGAAATGCTAGAAAGCTCTAAACCGAGTTATAAGGAGGATTTAAGTGATTACCATTATTTACTCTCCACCCCTTTTCGTTATCCACCTTTAAAGTGGGGGTCGCGTTTTGGTGCGGTGTATGAGCCTAGTCTTTTTTATGGTGGGATTAATATCGAAGTTACCTTAGCTGAATCGGCGTATTATCGTTTGGTTTTTTGGAATTCTATGACATCCACTCCGATAAAAAAACAGATCAAATCTGAGCATTCGTTATTTTCTGTTGATTATCAGTCTCAAAAGGGTATTCGTTTACAGAACTCCCCCTTCAATAAATACCAAGCTGAGATCACTCACCCCTCTCAATATATTTATTCACAGCAATTAGGCTCTGCCATGCGCACATCGGCTGTAGAAGTATTTGAGTACCCATCCGCTAGAGACCCACAAAAAGGAATTTGTGTTGGTTTATTTGTAGTACATGGGTTAAAGCAGAAACGGCCGACAGATATGACTCACTGGTTATGTGAAACAAATGCCAATGAAGTCCTTTTTAAACAGCTCGACTCTAGCACCATAATCCGTTTTAAATTAGAAACATTTCTCACTAACGGTAAACTGCCGATACCTGCATAATTTTATAATATACGACTTTAATTAGTCACTATTAGGCGAACAGATTTATCTCTTATCGGTGTCGCAAATGGTAGAGTTTGATAAGTCGTATGGTTTGTGAGTGTTGAGCTAACAAGGGCAACCACAAGGGATTGCCCGTACAATTGTAGGGGTGCCCCTCGTGGGTCAATGCTGTTGACTTAAGAATAAGCTCCTTCTCCAAAGGGAGAAGGTTGGGATGAGGGGAGTTATAAAGGCATGATTTTATTCTCCTCACCCAACCCTCTCCAACAAGAGAGGGCTTAAGTCAACAGCATTGCCACCCAACCCTCCCCAGCAAGGGAGGACTTTAAGAGTTGTTGTTTTTCCACACTTAACCGTGACATAGCCTAGAAAAATGACTTTAACCTACACAGCAGCAGAAATGTACGCTAGCCTCTAAATTGGAAAGGTTGCTTTTCGATTTAGAGGTAGTGGTAAATTGGGAGTATAGATTGTAATCCAATTCAATTTTCCAACGCTGAGTATAAAATTTAGCCAACTCTTTTTATGATATTTTCTTTCATCAAATAATGTGGTGACGTAAACCCTGCTTTTGACTCTTACTTCCCTAATGATAATTATTTCAGGTAAAGCACTGTATTCAATTGCGATAACCCAACCTGGTTTTCGTTTCGATTTTTTCCACTTGATTAGGTGATCTTTTTATCCGAGCTTATTTCCCATGCGAAAGCCAGGTTTACCTCAGGCATGATTTTGAACTAGAAAATGTGATCCCTACTGTTGAAGAAGTGCAATAATAGCCCAAATACAATAATACCGGTCAGCGAGTAACAGCGAACTTTTTGAGCAAGCGTTCGGAACGACTACTGCAACATTAGAAAATAAAATAGATAACTTTGATTTTAGTGGCGCATTAAGCAAGCACATTACGTACTTTGGATTTAAAGGCTCAGTGGAACGACAATACACCTTGAGCAACTTCTGGCAAAAGCTATTAAAAACCAAGCTCTAAAACATACAATAAAAAGGCAATATTTATGCTTGAAATCATTAATTTCTTATTTGGGACAAATGGGATGATGCCCCACGGTATGTGCTTTCTTTGGAACCCTTCTTTGTTATGGATCGTGGTTATCGGCAATGCTGTGACTGCAATAGCCTATTTTTCCATTCCTATTACGATGGCTTATTTTGCATACAAACGAAAAGGTAATGATTTTCAATGGGTCATTTTTTTATTTAGTGCCTTTATCTTTGCATGTGGCGTTACTCACGTATTAGCTGTAGTCACAATATGGATTCCCATATACTGGGTAACGGCGATAGCGATTACTGTGACGGCCATTGTTTCTGTGTTAACAGCCGTTTTATTATGGAAACTCATTCCAACGGCACTACTCATACCCAGCCCCTCCAGCTTATTAAAAGCAAATAAAAAACTGGAACAAGAAATTTACTTTCACAAAGAGACTAAATTAAAATTACAGCAACTTAACGAAGACTTAGATAATTTAGTCGATCAAAGAACAAAGGAATTGAAGGCAAGTGAATATGATTTACGCTTAAGTCAAACAAATGGTGGAATTGGAACATGGAAGGTAGATTTAGATACCTATGACCATTCATGGTCGGAAAATTGCAATGTCATCTTTGGATTCCCGCCCTTAAGCAAACCGACATGGAATGATTTGCTTGCTGTGTTACATTTAGATGATCGGAAAAAGGTAGTCGATCTATTTAAGACTTACCGTGAGCAAAAACGAGATACTCAATATGAAATTGAATACCGTATAGAAACTGCAACTGGGTATCGTTGGATTAGAGCAGTAGGAAAAATTGAAGCCGTAACAGAAGGAATTTCCCCCACAATAAGAGGAATTGTGCAGGATATTACTGATAACAAAAAACTGACGCAAGAATTAAATAGGCACAGACATCACCTTGAAGAATTGGTAGCAAAACGAACTGAACAATTGGAAGAGTCTCAGGTGAAAGCAGAGTCTGCTAATCGAGCAAAGAGCCGTTTTCTAGCCAATATGAGCCATGAAATTAGAACACCGTTAAATGCAATTGTTGGTTTTGCTTATCTTTTACAAAATGATCCGCTGACTGATTTCCAACAAGATCAATTAAAAAAACAAAGTGACGCATCTAATCATTTACTGCATGTCATTAATGATATTCTTGATTTATCTAAAATTGATGCCGATATGATGATTTTACAAAATGAAAGTATTAATATTGAGCACCTGGTTACTAAAGTTTTTAGCCTGATACAAAGTAAAGCCAGTAAAAAAGGCGTTGAATTATTTTTGGATTTGGATCATGTCCCTTTATTTTTAAAAGGGGATGGATTACGCATTGAGCAGGTACTGATTAATTTGCTGAGTAATGCTATTAAATTTACCGAACAAGGTTCAATCTCAATTCATATAACGAAACTAGAAGAAAGTGAACAGAGTGTATTAATACGTTTTGAAGTGATTGATACAGGGGTGGGGGTGGCACCAGACGTTTTAGAACAAATATTCGATAGTTTTGAACAAGCTGATGGCGCTATCACAAGATCATTTGGTGGAACAGGTCTTGGTTTAACCATCAGTAAAAAAATCATTCAGCTAATGGATGGTGAAATTGGTGTGACTAGTCAATTAAGTGAAGGCAGTACCTTTTGGTTTGAAATAACACTCAATAAAAGTAGTGTTCAGCCCACTTCCTTAGCTGCCCATAGCCAATTAACGGATAAGCGTATTTTAGTGGTTGATGACTTGATTGAAGCGCGTGAATCTCTTCATGCGATGTTAGTTCGATTCAACTTTTATACAGAAACGGCCAGCTCAGGAATCAATGCCATTAAGATAATTGAGCAAGCAGAAAAAGAGGGTATGCCTTTTCATATTATCTTGCTAGATTGGAAAATGCCCGATATGGACGGCATTGAAACCGCGACCAAGATACTTGCTTTACCTTTGAAATTAAAACCACAAATTATTTTTGTGACGGCGTATGCTGACTTTGTTGATAAGCCTGAAGTGGCTCAACTATCACATACCCAACTAACAAAACCTGTTACACCATCGGCCTTGCAAGATGCTCTCGCTAGTGTATTAAGTAGTCAGTCAAGCGTCTCTAATCAAGCGCATGAGCAAGGAGCTCAACAGGCGACAATAAAATTTAATGATGTACATCTCTTGCTCGCAGAAGATAACCCAATCAATCAGGATGTCGCGATTGGCTTATTAAAAAAGGTAGGGATAAAAGTTTCCCTAGCAGAAAATGGCCAAATTGCCTTGGCTATGGCAAAAGAAAATCAGTATGATTTGATTTTAATGGATTTACAAATGCCTGTTTTAGATGGCTTTCAAGCCACACTAGCGATTCGAGCTCTACCCCAAATGCAAGAAATCCCAATATTAGCGATGACAGCTAATGCTTTCAGTGAAGATAAAGAGCAATGCCTGAAAGTGGGTATGAATGATCATATTGCTAAACCAGCCTCCCCTGAGCAACTTTACCAGACTTTAGCGAACTACCTGCCTAAAGAGAAGGTGATTTATGCCAATAATAAACTTGTTAGTCAAACGCCTTATTTAGAGCCTGCAAGCATTGCTCCCATACAAGCGATTGAAGGGCTGGATAGTCAGGCTGGTATACATAATGCGGGTGGAGATAATACCTTTTACCTAAGCTTACTTAACAAATTCTTCAAACAATATAGTGGGGAGCTTGCTAGCGCTTTATCCAACCCCGCGTCCAATTCAGAGGATATTCATCATTTAGCGCACGCATTAAAAGGAAGTGCTCTCACTTTAGGGTTAACGAAACTAGGGAGGCTTGCAGAAGTGCTTGAGCAAGAGGCTAAAAGTTCAAAACAGATGAGCGCGCTTATTTTAAGTGTTAGTCAAATAAGTCATGAACTCAATCAACTTGAGCAGGCGCTAAACCCTATTTTAGAAGAGAAAGAGGCCGTTTATGAACCGCTTGAAATAGATAAACAACAAATTTACTCTATAATAAAAGAATTAGAATTGCTATTAAAAATAGATGATGCTGAAGCGATTGAATTATTTAATCACCGTAAAGAGCTTTTTAAACAAGCTTTCGGAGCATCAGCTGAAACTTTAGCAAATCAAATAGACAGCTTTGAATTTAGTGGTGCATTAAAGACGCTAAGACATTTGGATTTAAGTACCTTGGACAAAATTAATCATGATCAATAAGGCTTATAAAATGAACCCCGTTATTTTAATTGTTGATGATGACCCCATTATTCTTTCAACAATGAATAAGGCTCTATCGCCTCATTATAAAGTTCGCGTCGCTAACTCTGGCGCCCGTGCACTTGAAGTTGTTATAACAGACCCCAAACCTGAATTAGTTCTACTTGATGTCTTAATGCCCAAAACAAGTGGTTTTGATGTATTAGCAAAACTTAAAGAAAATAACGAGACTAAAGAGATTCCAGTTATTTTTGTCACAGGCTTAAAAGGAGAGATTGATGAGGAGAAAGGCATTAAGTTAGGGGCTGTTGATTATATTTCTAAACCAATTTCCCCCACTATTTTATTAGCTAGAGTAAAAAATCATCTCATGCTTAAGCATGCTAAAGATTTTCTTACTAATAAAAATAGCTTTCTTGAATCAGAAATAGCGAGACGCCTGGAAGAAAATCAAACCATTCAAGATGTCAGTATTCGGGCGCTTGCTCACTTAGCTGAAACGCGTGACCCTGAAACAGGCGAGCATATTCTTAGAACTCAGAAATATGTCAATATCCTAGCGAAAAAACTGCAAAAAAATCCTCGTTTTAATGGTGTTTTAACGGATCAATACATAGCTATTATTACTAAATCAGCACCTTTACATGATATTGGCAAAGTGGGAATATCAGATGCGATTCTTCTGAAACATGGGTTATTTACAAATGACGAATTTGACATAATGAAGTTACATACGGTGTCTGGGGTAAATGCTATCGAAAATGCTGAAAAGGATATAGCTAAATCAGTTGATTTTTTAGATATTGCGAAGGAAATTGCGCACTGGCACCATGAACACTGGGATGGTAATGGTTATCCTGATCAAATATCAGGCGAGTCAATCCCCTTATCCGCTCGCATTATGGCTGTTGCTGATGTGTTTGATGCATTGATTTCTAAACGCGTTTATAAAGAAGCGATGAGTTATGAGGCGGCAAGAGATATTATTATCTCAGAACGAGGCAAGCAATTTGATCCCGATATAACAGATGCTTTTGTTAGTTGTTATGAACAGTTTGTTCAAACAGCTGATGAATACCGAGATGTTAAACCATAGTTGTTATGGTGTTCACTGCTGAGCTTATTAGCCTTTCGACAGGTCGCTTTGGGTCGTCAGTGATCATTGCTGCTGCTTATTTTTTCAATTACACGCCTGCCAAACCGTATGCTCACTTTCAGTCAAAAGAGAAACGGTTAGACCGGATTATCCAGCCTGAAATCGCAGATATATTTCAGTGAATTCATTAAAGCTAGATAAAAATGCATCGACAATATCAGGGTCGAAATGTTGGCCACGTCCAGCAATGATAATTTCTTTTGCTTCATCAAGCGGTATAGCTTCTTTATAGATACGTTTAGTCGTAATAGCATCAAATACATCTGCTAAAGCCATAAATCGAGCGGAAATAGGAATATCATCACCAGCAAGTCCATCAGGGTAACCGCTGCCATCCCATTTTTCATGATGCCACTGGGCAATTTCTTTTGCTAAAGCAAGGAACTCTAACGGTTGATTAATATCTTTCTCTGTTAATTCTATAGCATGCGCTCCTAAAGCAGCATGGGTTCTCATTATTTTCCATTCATCATCACTGAGCGAATTAGGTTTTAGTAAAATAGAGTCAGGTATGCCCACTTTTCCAATATCATGTAAAGGTGCTGATTTGGTGAGTAAGGAAATATAATGATCAGTTAATGTCTCACGAAAGCGCGGATGATTTTGTAATTGTTTAGCTAATAGTTCAATGTAAGATTGGGTACGCTTAATGTGCTCCCCTGTTTCGGGGTCACGTGTTTCAGCTAGATGAGCCAATGCTCGAATACTTACGTTTTGAATCACCTGATTTTCTGCCATTCGTCGCTCAATTTCTGCTTCTAAGAAATCATTCTTACTATGAAGGAAGTCTTGAGCAAATTTCAAATTGAGTTGGGCTTTTACACGGGCAAGCATCACTAAAGGTTTTATGGGCTTAGTAATATAATCAACGGCACCCAATTGCAAGCCTTTATGCTCATCACTTTCAGATTCCATCGCAGTAATAAATATGACAGGGATGTGCTTAGTGACCGGGTTGTCTTTTAACCTTTTGAGTACTTCATAACCACTCATTTCTGGCATCATGATATCAAGTAAGATTAAGTCTGGACGGGGTTCTAAAATAGCCATGTCTAATGCACGCTGTCCAGAATTAGCGGCCCGCACCTTATATTCTTTGCTTAAATGTATATTCAATACAGCAAGATTTGTAGCTGCATCGTCTACAATGAGTATTGTTTGTGAATTTATAGCCATAATTAATTAAGATTGGGTTAATTAGAATTTCACTATACAATAATAATCATAGCAAATGAAAGGGAGTTCAAGGAAATGAAGAAGTTATATTTTATTCTCGTTATTGTACTTTTTATACTGGGGCTTGTGTTTCTCTCAACCTATTCAAAATTTGGCCAAGAAGGCAACCCCATAAAAATTGGCATAAATACCTGGACAGGTTTTGACCCTTTTATTTTAGCAGAGAAGGTTGAGCTGTTTAAACAAAATAATGTTGCAGTTGAAGTCAAACGCTTTGCATCAGCCACTTCAGAATTAGAAGCCATCAAAAATGGGGAAATACAGGGAGCTGGATTCACGCTTGATGAAGCATTTTCACTGATTAGCTCAGGTTTTAAAGGCAAAATTGTATTGGTGATTGACTACTCAATGGGCGGAGATATGATTATCGGCCAGCAAGCAATTACACACATCACTCAGCTTGAAGGTAAGACCATTGGTTATGAAGGCAGTGTGGTCGGTGAATTTTTACTAGGCCGCGCATTACGAGCTCATTATCTAAAAAGAGAACACGTTGGTTTAGTCAATGTTCAGGCTAATAATTGGTTGGCCGCTTTCAAAAATAAGGAGATTGATGCGCTAGTTTGCTTTAACCCCGTAGCAAGCACTTTGTTAGATGAACACCAAGCTAACCTTTTATTCAGTTCAGCTGACATGCCTTTTGAAATTATTGATGTGCTTTTGTTTTCTGAATCATTCTACAATGATAATAAAGGGGCTATTGCGAAGGTCATAAAGACGTGGTTTGACGCCTTAAACACTATTGATTCTAATATTAATAAAGCCGCAGATATTATTGCAGCCGAGAAACAGATTTCGGCAGCCAACTATAAATCAGGATTAAATTACCTTGTCCACCCAAAGTATAGTGTAAACAAAGCGATAATGGATCCCAAGTCAGATAAAAATATTTACAAATATGCACAAGTGATTGTAAATTTTATGCTTGCTGAAGGTTTGCTTTCCAAGAGGATTGATACCAGCAATACCTTTGACAATAAAACGCTTTTGTCGATAGAACCCAATACTGTTAACAGTAAGGAAAGATAATGAAACTTTCCATTTTCCGGAGTATCAAGTCTAAATTCGTCTTTTGGTTTGTTGTTATTGCTTTAATTCCCTTATCACTTGCCTTAACGGTGAGTTATATTCAAGGAGTCAATAGTCTTAAGAACGACTCCCTAGATAAACTGGTCGCGATTAGAGACTTGAAAGCAAGTAGATTAGAAGAGTGGGTATCAGAGCGGAAAATTGATGTGCAGCTTCTAGCCAAGAGCCATGAAATATTGAGTGTAGAAGATATTCTAACGGGGAAAGAAGCTCAGCCAACAGATAGGAAAATAATTAGCGAAGCCAGAGCTGGATTAAATCGCAGTGTTCAAGGGCATTCAGCCTATAAAGCACTATTGATTATCAATTCAGCAGGAGATATCCTCACCTCTACGCAAAAAAAGCATGAAGGGAAAAATGAGGTAAATAATGCCTTCTTTAGACATGCCATTGAATCTGGACAGGGCCATATCAAAGATATTTATTATTCAGAGTTACTCTCTGAAAACACCATGGCCTTTTCAGAGCCAATACGCTGTATGGAGCATGATGGAGAGCATATTATTGGTGTTTTGGTGGCGCTCATTGATTTGGATAGTTCACTGTATCGGGTTCTTTTGGATAATATCGGTCTAGGCGAGACAGGTGAAAGCCTGATTGTAAATAATAAAGGGCTTATTTTAAACCCACTAAGGTGGAGGAGTGATAAGCCCCTAAGCCTCAAAATTACTGCCGTTCCAGCTGTTAAGGCAGCGCAAGGACAGACCGGAACCGTACTCGCAGATGATTATCGCGGTACACATGTAACGGCGGCTTATACCTATATCCCTGAGACAGCTTGGGGATTTGTGACGAAACAGGATTATGCTGAAATAAATCGCCCTATTCAAGCAATGTTGTATAACTATGGGGCTTTGTTTCTGATAACGCTATTTTCTATTTTTATTTTTATTTTCTTTGTGAGTAGAAGCTTATCAGCTCCCATCATAAGGCTGAATGCTACGGCAACACGAATTAAGAATGGTGATTTCTCAATTAGACATAAGGTAAGTACGTCTGATGAGCTTGGCACCCTTGCCTCCGCTATCAATGAAATGGCTAAGTCGATTGAATCAAAAATAAAGCTACAGGAAAAAGCAAACCAACAGCTGACCAATCAAGCGATAGAATTAACGAGAGCGAGACAGAAAGCGGAAAGTTCGAGTCGAGCAAAGAGTTATTTTTTGGCCAATATGAGCCATGAAATTCGTACGCCCATGAATGCGATTATAGGTTTGACAGGTCTGATGCGCCGAGAAGATCTATCAACAAAGCAGTCAGCCTGGCTGTTAAAAATTCATACCTCTGCAGACCATTTATTAGCCATTATCAATGATATTTTAGACATATCTAAAATAGAAGCCGGTAAGCTCACACTAGAAAATACCGACTTTCATCTTAATGCTATCTTTGATCACATCACCTCAATGTTGAAAGATCAGGCTAAGGAAAAAGAACTCATATTTGAGCTTGCCCCTGATTCAGTGCCAGAGTGGCTTAGAGGCGATCCAACCCGCCTTCGTCAAGCCTTGCTCAACTTAGTCGGGAATGCGGTAAAGTTTTCTAAGCAAGGAACAATATATATACGAGCCATTAAAATACATGAACAAGGGAATGAGGTTTTGGTGCGCTTTGAAGTGCAGGATTGCGGTATTGGCATAGCGTCCAGTAACTTATCAAGTTTATTTCAAGCGTTTGAACAAGTTGAAGCATCTACGTCACGTCGATTTGGGGGGACTGGTTTAGGTTTAGCCATTACACGCCATATTGCTGAAATGATGGGCGGTGAAGTAGGAGTAGAGAGTGAGTTGGGTGAGGGAAGCACCTTTTGGTTTACAGTAAAACTGGCTAGAGGCATTGGTGTTAAGAGTATTAAAAAACAGGCTGATAGCGTAACGAATGCTGAAACGGTATTACGAACTCAATATTCCAGATCACGAATATTACTGGTTGAAGATAATGCTATTAATAGCGAAGTTGCATTGGAATTGCTGAGTGGACTTGGGCTTAAGCTTGATTTGGCGGAAGATGGCCAACAAGCCGTAGATAAAGCGACAGAGTCTGTTTATGATTTAATCCTTATGGATGTTCAAATGCCCGTTATGGACGGGCTTGAAGCAACGCGCCTAATCCGTGCATTACCTGCTTACTCTGAAATACCTATATTAGCCATGACTGCCAATATCTTTATAGAAGATCGTGAAGCGTGTACTCAGGCAGGAATGAATGACTTTATTGCTAAACCTGTCAATCCAGAAAAACTCTATTTATCGTTGATACAATGGCTTCCTAAGCATGAGTTTATTGAGCTACAACCTCAGCCCTTGGCCAAGCCAGTTAAACTGGAAAGCACTAACGACCTATATACACAACTATCAGCAATAGAAGGATTAGATGTTGACTTGGGCTTACAAAATTTACGGGGCGATGAAGTGCTCTATATGCAGTTATTACGTCAACTCGATGATAAGCATAGTGGTGATATCAATAGATTAAAACAGCATATTTCAGAAAATGAGCCTGACAAAGCTATATTTATGGCGCATACACTTAAAGGCGCTGCGGGAACACTTGGCCTTACACAAATACAAGCCTATAGCCAAAAACTCGAATTAAGCCTTAAAAACAATAAGAGTGAGGGTCATGAAGATGATATTAACAAGCTCATTGAGACTGCTAGTAAAGCATTAAGCATTTTTCATGATGCCTTAATCAACATTACAGATGAAAAATCATCTTCTCAAATAATAGATGCTAAACCAAGTGAGGCTCAAGCCGTGCTGGAACATCTTAATCAACTACTAGCAGCATCAGACACTGAAGCCAGCAATGTGTTTTCAGAGTCCCAAGATATTTTGCTTGCTGTTTACGGGGATGTTGCTAACGAACTGGGTTTGAAAATCGCAGATTTTGATTATCAGGGGGCTCTAAAGACGGTTCAAATAATGTCTATTGAAGCTCCATCCCCTCACTAAATGAACATTGTAAATCAAGGGGAAAAACCACTAGCTAACGTTAATCTTTTCGTTATTTATGATAAAAGTAATTTTTCTATGCCCGCTTAGGGGCGATAGCGGACAGTACTCATTACACTATTTCCCCACCCGATTTTTCCTATGCTCGCTCTGATTCCAACCCTGCAATGACTAGCTTTGTATCAGGGCGAACCTTACGCCACAAATAAAATGCTTCGGCAGCTTGCTCGACTAACATTCCTAAGCCATCTAAATTTTTATCTGCGCCTTGCTCTTCTGCCCAGCGCACAAACGCAGTTGGCTCATTGGCATAGGCTAAATCATAACAACTGCCATTTTCAGCTAACAACCCTTCCGCTAATGGAGGCAAATCACCGCTCAAGCTTGCTGAGGTTGCATTTAAAATCAAATCGAATGATTGCCCTTCTAAGCCCTCATAACTGCTCGCTGTTATTTTGCCTTTATGGCTAAATTCTTGCGCTAAGGTTTCTGCTTTAGAAACAGTGCGATTCGCAATCACTATTTCGCTGGGTAACTCTTCTTGTAGTGGCAAAATAATCCCTCGGCTTGCACCACCCGCACCTAAAATAAGAATGCGCTTTTGCTTGATAACAACCGCGTTATTCGCCATTAAATCCGTTACTAAACCGATACCGTCGGTGTTATCACCTAAAATACTACCATCCTCTAGTCGTACCAAGGTATTCACGGCTTTACTGAGTTTTGCGCGTTCTGTCAGTGTATCCGCATACTGCCATGCCAATTCTTTGAGCGGCACAGTGCAATTTAAGCCTTTGCCACCCTTAGAAAAAAAATCTTTGACCGCCTCTTCAAATGCTTCCGCAGGTACTAATTGCGCCTTATATTCTAAAGTCTGCTGTGTTTCTTCAGCAAATAATGTATGAATACGTGGGGATTTACTATGTTTAATCGGTGAACCAAAAACAGCGTATTGCTCCATTATTTTTGCTCCTTTAACCATTGAGCCACCGTTTTAGCGTAATACGTCAAAATCGCATCACTACCCGCACGTTTAAAAGAAAGTAATGATTCCAATACCACTTGTTTTTCATCTAGCCAACCATTTTGGCTTGCCGCTTTTAACATCGCGTATTCACCACTCACCTGATAAGCAAATACAGGCACAGCAAACTCACCTTTTACACGACGAATAATATCTAAATACGGCATCCCCGGTTTAACCATGACCATATCTGCCCCTTCTTGCAAATCCAAGCCCACTTCACGTAAGGCTTCATCAGAATTTGCTGGGTCCATTTGGTAACTATATTTATTGCCTGTTCCTAAATTTCCCGCAGAACCTACCGCATCTCTAAATGGGCCATAAAAACTCGAGGCATATTTCGCAGAATAAGACAAAATTAAGGTATTAACATACCCAGCCCATTCCAAGGCATCACGAATTGCGCCAATACGCCCATCCATCATATCTGAAGGTGCAACCACATCAGCACCCGCCATTGCATGAGAGACCGCTTGTTTCACCAACACATCGACTGTCTCTTTATTTACGACATAGCCATGACTGTTGGTTAGGCCATCTTGCCCATCTGAGGTAAAAGGATCTAAAGCGACATCTGTCATTACGCCCATTTCTGGGCATGCTGCTTTTATAGCACGTACTGCTCGTTGCGCTAGGCCTTCAGGGTTAAACGCTTCCGCCGCATCATCTGATTTAGCACTATCAGGTGTAACAGGAAAAATCGCTATCATGGGAATGCCTAAGTCATAACATTCTTGTGCTTCCTGCACTAATAAATCAATTGTTAAGCGTTCTACACCCGGCATGGACGCGACACTTTCCTTTTTATTTTCTCCTTCAATCACAAAAACGGGGTAGATTAAGTCATTCACCGACAAGCTGTTTTCTGACATTAATCGTCTTGAAAATTCATGGTAACGCATCCTGCGCATACGAGTTTTTGGAAAATTAATACTGTTATTCATAGTGTTTTATTTATAATGGTTAATCTTGGAGATTCAGTTTATTGTACAGATAATTTATTTTGGGTTACAACAGGCGCAACTAAACTGGCACTTAATTTTGTTTAATTTCAGCAGGCAGTTAATTATGGTTCAGTTCTTTTCTCGTTATGCATTTATCTTATTTTTAGTTTTCTCAAGCGCCACTTTAAAAGCAGAAGCACAAGATTTGCTTGCGCCACAACAGGTGATAGAAAAAGCCTCTATTGATCTTTTAGAGCAACTTAAAGACCCTCATTTTTCACAAGATAAAAAACAAATTCGTGAATACATCAAGCAAGAGATTTTCCCCCAAGTTGATACCATTCTTATGTCTGCACTGGTATTAGGTAAGCATTGGCGTAAAGCGAGCAAAATGCAACAACGCCAATTTATTCGTGCGTTTAAAGAATTGCTAGTCAATACTTATGCCGCTACGTTTACCGAACAATTCCAAAACTGGCGCATTGACTATTTACCCTTAAAACTAAAAGAATCTGCTAAAAAAATCTTAGTTAAAACACGTGTTAAGCAACAAGGTAAACCAACCACGGCCATTGATTATTCCATGGTATTACGTAAAGGACAGTGGAAAATTTACGATATGTCGGTCGAGGGCATCAGTTTAATTATTAGTAACCGTACGATCTTTGGCAATATGATTAAAGACTCAGGTTCTTTAGAAAAAGTGATTGAGCAGTTAGTCGAAAAAAATAAAGCGTCTTCACCCGCCCCCCGTAGCCTAATTTAATAAAGCGCAAGCTATCTCACTTGCGCTTTACCCTCACTTTATAGACCTAACCAGTTTTGCGGTTTTAAGTACTCATCATATAAAACTGCTTCTGGTGAACCGGCTTCTGGACTCCAATCATACTTCCAATGCACTACTGGCGGCATAGACATTAATATCGATTCGGTACGCCCACCAAACTGCAATCCAAATAAAGTCCCACGATCAAAAACTAAATTAAATTCTACATAGCGGCCACGGCGGTAAAGTTGGAAATCACGTTCACGCTCGCCATAGTCAATATTTTTGCGTTTATTGACAATCGGCTGGTAGGCTTTAATAAAGCTACACCCAATGCTTTGCATTAAGCCAAAGCTTTTTTCAAAGCCCATTTCATTTAAATCATCAAAAAACAAGCCCCCTGCACCGCGTGTTTCATCTCTGTGTTTTAAATAGAAGTACTCATCACACCACTCTTTATATTTTTTATAAACATCCTCACCAAAAGGATCACAGGCTTCTTTTGCGGTTTGATGCCAGTCAATTACATCTTCTTTAAACGGGTAATAAGGCGTTAAATCAAAACCACCGCCAAACCACCAAATAGGCTCTTCACCTTCTTTTTCCGCAATAAAAAAGCGCACATTGGCATGAGAGGTTGGTACATAAGGGTTATGTGGATGAATTACTAAAGAAACCCCCATCGCTTGAAATTCACGCCCGGCTAATTCAGGGCGTTTAGCTGTCGCTGCTGGTGGCAAGTTATTACCAAAGACATGTGAAAAATTAACCCCGGCTTGTTCAAATACAGTCCCGCTTGTTAATACGCGTGTACGCCCAGTACCGCCAGCATCTCTATCCCATGCATCTTCAACAAAAACAGCGCCGCCATCTTCATCTTGTAATTTCTGGCAAATGTCATCCTGCAAGCCCAGTAAAAAGGCTTTTACTTGGTCAATTTGCGTTTGATTAATTCCTGTCATTTTATTCTTTCCTTTTTATATCCATGATATTTTGTATTTCTGCGTACAAAAGTAGCAAATTTAAGTAAAATTGGCACTCAGTTTTTATGCATACCAAAATGACTTCACAAAAAGATACTTTATTTGCAAGCCCTTTAGCTAAGGTCGATAGCTTTCAATTTGATAATAGCGTCGTTGACGTATTCCCAGATATGATACAACGATCCGTCCCCGGATACAGTGCTATTATTTCTGCCATTGGCCTACTTGCTAACCGCTACGCTCAAGATAATAGCAACTGCTACGACCTCGGCTGTTCTTTAGGCGCAGCAACGTTATCCATGCGCCATAAAATAACCGCTGACGATTGTAAAATTATCGCCGTAGACAATTCTACTGCGATGTTAGAGCGTTGCCAAAAAATTATTGAGCGCGACACCGCTACATTAACCGTTGATTTGCTTTGCAGTGATATTCAAGATGTCAGCATTAACAATGCTTCCGTAGTAGTTTTAAACTTTACTTTACAGTTCATCCCCTTGGCTGACCGCGATGCTTTCATCAAAAAAATATACGATGGCATGCTGCCTGGTGGCCTATTAATTTTATCTGAAAAACTCATGTTTACTGATGAAAGACAGCAAGCCCTACAAACGGAAATGCACCATAATTTTAAACGCGCCAATGGTTACAGCGATATGGAAGTCAGCCAAAAGCGTGCCTCTTTAGAAAATGTACTGATCCCTGAAACCTTTGAGCAGCATAAATCACGCCTGCAAAAATCTGGCTTTGATAATACTGAAGTGTGGTTTCAATATTTTAATTTTGCCTCAATGATTGCCCTGAAATGATAGATTACCAACCCTTATACGATGAACTCATTGAGATGAATGCCGAAGCTTGGGCAGATAAGCTACCCGAGCAAATTCAGCAAAAATTAAATCCTGATGCACATGGTAATTTTGTTAAATGGAATGCCGCTGTTGAGCAATTACCTATCCCTAAAAATCCCAGTATTGAGTTAAGCGATTCCAACTTTAAAATTGGCCAACGCAATGAGCTATCAGATCAAGAATTTGCACAGCTTGATGCCGGCTTAAAAAACCTGTTCCCTTGGCGTAAAGGGCCTTATCATTTATTTGATTTACATTTAGATACGGAATGGCGTTCAGATTGGAAGTGGGAGCGCATTAAAGACCATATTAGCCCGTTAAACAAGCGTCTGGTATTAGATGTCGGCTGTGGTAATGGTTATCATTGTTGGCGCATGCTCGGCGCAGGTGCACGCATGGTGGTGGGAGTTGATCCGGTACAATTGCATGTTTTACAATTTCAAGCCATTCAGCGCTTATATGCACAGCCCGCGCCTGTTTATGTCTTACCTTTAACACTGGAAGAAATTCCTGAAAAAACGGCGATTTTTGATACGGTTTTTTCTATGGGTGTACTGTATCACCGTCGCTCGCCTATTGATCACTTAATGGATTTACGCAATCGTTTACGCCCTGGCGGAGAATTAGTCTTAGAAACTTTAATTATTGAAGGTGAAAAAGGCGAAGTTTTAGTGCCTGAAGGTCGTTATGCGCGCATGCGTAATGTTTGGTTTCTACCCAGCTGCGATACTTTAGTTAGCTGGATGACACGCTGCGGCTTTAAGAATATCCGTGTTGTTGATGTGAACCAAACCAGCTTAGATGAACAACGCGCCACACCGTGGATGACGTTTAATTCGCTTAAAGACTTTTTAGACCCTAACGATATAAATCTAACCATGGAAGGCTTACCAGCCCCTAGGCGTGCTACCTTTATTGCAACGATAGACTAAGGCAATAAGTTATAGCGCGCAAGGGTGAAGAGAATAAAATCAAGGCTTTATCTATTTCCCCACATCCAACCTTCTCCCTATGGAGAAGGCTTTAAGTGACGTTATTTTTCCACACTTAACAGTGACATAGCCTTGTTTAAGCCGTTACGTTAATATTATTACCTGATGCGCCACTAGCCGCAGGAACAGAGTCAATTAACATTAATGCCGCTTGCCCCTGCATCTCAATATTATCATTCGCCATTTTAACAGTCTTCATTTCTTGTGTATTCGCCGTACGCTGTGCTGATAACACCGGTGATACTTGGGTTGTTCTTTCAATATCCATGATAATTCCTTGATTAATTAAAGCGCCTATTGTCGCGTTCATAATAAGTTATCGACTACAATTCAAAAAACTTTAAAACCTATTAATAACGCGATTTTGTATTCGCCACTTTTTTTAACTTCCATGCTTTAGGGGTAATACTTGCTTCTAATCTATCTTCCAGCTCATCCGGCAATTCACTAAAAAAATCGAGCCCTGTCTGTTTCTCAATTTCATCAATACTCACAAGATAACGGTTTAACGGCTCATTGCCTTTTACGTTTTGCGGCATTAAAAATGCTAAGGTTAATGGTGTATTATCATCTCTTTCCAAGATATACATCTTAAAAAATGCATCAGGAATTTCTACATTCCAAGCATTTTTTAAGCGCTGAATATCGGCATCAAATACAGGACCTGTAACAACCCATAGCTTACCTTCAAGTTGCGTAAAATATTTAACTTCAACTTCCTCTAAGCGTTGCCACAGCTTTTGATTAAGCTTTGGTTTTTGTGGCGAAATATTGCTCATTAAAAAACTATTGAGCTGTGCTTGCTTGCCATACAGTCTGGAGATTGCATAATTAGGTGCCATATGCCCCCGGTCATAGCCACTGCCCTTGTAGTCTGTAGCCTTCACTTGATTAAGGCTACGCCAGTCGCTTTTAAAATTACTCGGACGCTTGTGCTTGGTCGCATTTTTATCGACAGCTTTTAATTGATACGTCACCCAAAGCGGGTTACCTCGCACATCAGAATACCCCAGCATAAAATGCGCATTTCTAAATACTCTAAACCACCTAAAAGGGTGTTGCCATTGCTCTGCCACCGGAACCCCTTTGAATATTTGCGCTGGCCGTGCAATTTGCACTTCGTACGCATAACCACCGCCCACTACGATCAACAAAAAAAGTATCACTAATGGATTACGGTACATCAGCTTAAAAAAGTTTGCTGTTAGGTAAGCAATTACGCGTTTTTTCCTTGCCATCTTTTATCCATATACCTTTAAAATCAATGACCTCATTTTAACATTGCTAATGTAGCAAATAATTAAAATTAAGCACTTATTGCAATCTTAAGTTTATCGGCATAACATCTGAGTGAAAGCCCTACTCTACTTATTAAGGAACGATGATGAGCACTAAAATAATTCCAGTGATTGACCAATGGTATAAAGAAACTGAAAATGATCTTTTATTTAAAGTGGTTGCTATTGAAGAGAGCGATGACTCTATTGAGGTTCAATATTTTAATGGCGATATAAGCGAGTTTGACCAAGACAGTTGGTCTAACTCCAAAATTATAGCGATTGAAGCCCCCGAAGATTGGAGTGCGCCTTTTGGTGGGATCGATGCTGATGATTTAGGTTATTCTGACCCCGATAGCCACGCAGACTATGATAAAGAAGCACCACTTAAAGATTACCAAGATTAGGATCAAATTAATATGCGAATGAGTTCAGAGGAATTTTTACAATGGAATGCCAAAAGCATCACTTTGTTAGCCATGTCTGGCGCAGGAAAAACAACGCTAGCGAACAAATTACCGAGAGAAAAATGGTTTCATTATTCAGGTGATTATCGTATCGGTACAAAATATCTAGGCGAAGCTATTTTAGATAATATTAAACGCCAAGCAATGGACGTGCCTTTTTTAAAGGACTTATTACGCTCTGACTCTATTTACATCGGCAATAATATGTCGATTGATAATCTCTCACCTGTCTCTAGTTTCCTAGCTAAAGTAGGCGATAATGCTTTAGGTGGCTTAGACTTAGACGAGTTTAAGCATCGTCAAAAATTACATTACCATGCTGAAGTGGCGGCAATGCTTGATGTGGATGATTTTATAGACAAAGCAGACAACATCTATGGTTACAAACACTTTATTAACGATGCGGGCGGCAGTGTTTGTGAATTAGATGATGATCACGTGCTCGCGCATTTAGCAAAGCACACACTGATTATTTATATAAAAACCTCAGCTGAGCATAACCAAACAATTATTGATCGCGCCAAAAGTTCACCTAAACCCTTGTATTACCGCGAAGAATTTCTAGATCAACAATTAACTGAATTTATGCGTGAGCATAATTATCATGATACGTACCACATTCCGCCGGATGATTTTGTAAGCTGGGTATTCCCGCGTTTATTTGCCTCTCGCCTACCTCGTTATCAAGCGATTGCAGATCAATATGGCTACACCTTAGATGCCACTGAAGTCGCGAATGTCGCGAATGAAGATGATTTCATGCAACTTATTGCGACTGCAATAGATCAACAATCTCGTTAAGCCTTATGCCTTTAGTTGCTCATACTCAATTACCCACCTTTGTCCGCTTACAAGAAGAAGGTGAGGATATCCTCAATGCCAATCGTGCTTCACATCAACATATACGTGAATTACACATAGGCTTTCTTAATATGATGCCCGATGCAGCATTAGAAGCGACAGAGCGCCAGTTTTTTAGATTAGTCGGGGCCTGTAACCAAATTGCACAATTTCATATCCACCCGTTTACGATTGATGGACTGCCTCGTAGCAAAGATGCACAAGCGCACATTGATAAATACTACGAAACCTTTGAGCAACTTAAAGAAGATGGCTTAGACGCTTTAATTATTAGCGGTGCCAATGTAACGCATGAACATTTGCAAGAGGAAAACTTTTGGCAACCACTGACTGAAGTATTTGAATGGGCGCAAGACAATGTCACCTCAACTTTATGCTCCTGTTTAGCCTCGCATGCTTTTGTACAACATTTTTACGGTTTAGAAAGAACTCGCCTGCCGGAAAAACGCTGGGGGGTTTATGCGCATAAGATCATCAATAGAAAGCATCCGTTAGTGGCCGAAATTAATACTCGCTTTGACGTTCCCCATTCGCGCTTTAATAATCTTGCGCAAAAAGACTTACAAGACTTAGGCTTACAAGTGCTGGTCACGAGTGAAGAAGCTGGAGTACATTTAGCAGTTAGCCCTGATGGTTTTCGTAGTGTCCTTTTTCAAGGTCACCCCGAATATGATGCCGTGAGTTTGATGAAAGAGTATAAGCGCGAAGTTTTACGCTTTATCAATAAAGAAAGTCAGGACTACCCGCCTCTACCGGCACATTATTTTGATACTGAAGTGCAGGCGATTTTTAATAGTTATGCTGAGCAAGTGCATTTAGCTGTCACCAATAATGAGGTACCTGCTGATTTTCCTGAGAAGGATATTTTAGCTTTACTGGATAATACTTGGCGAGATACGGCAAAAGCCGTTTTTAATAATTGGCTAGGAAAAGTCTACCAAATTACCAACCAAGATAGGCGTTTACCTTTTATGCAGGAAGTTGATCCTAGAAATCCATTAAATTTGTAGGCATAAACTTTAAGGAATCTCATAAAAATGTTCATACCCAACCATTACATTTAGCTTGTCGGGGCGCAGGTCTTTAGCCTGCATTGATACAAAGGCAGGCTAAAGACCTGCGCCCCCTTTTACACTGCTTTTAACTTAATGATAAGAAGTCGTTAAAGTGGGTAAGTTCATTCTTTTAAGGTTCCTAAGTTGCTTAAAAAACAATTTATTGCGGCTCCCTCAAGTAAATTGCTTATAGACATCTTTCCTATGTCCAATTTTTATTACGAGAATAATCAATTCTTGATCGTGTATTTCATAAATTATCCGATAATTACCTATTCTGACCTTATGAAAAGAGTTGTTACCTTTCATTTTTGTTGTGATGGGATCTGGTAGATTCTGACAGAGACTGTCTACCTTACTTTTGATGCGAACTAAATCGCGTTTTGGTAGTTGTTTTAGGCTCTTCAGGACAGAGGGCCTAAATTCAATATTGTAAGCCACTATTACAACCCAAGTTGTTTCCATACTTCATTGGCAGATATATTTTCACCCGCTTCAGACAATGCTTGTTTTGCACCCTCAATATCAATTACGTCTTCAATTTTCTGCAAAAGTTCTAGTTCTTCCATTGAAACTAAGGCTGCTATTTTTTTACCTCGGCGAGTTAAAACAATAGAGTCTTGACCGTAAGATACTTTATTTACAATATCCGCGAAATTTTTCCTGGCATCAACAGTGCTAATAGTTATTGTCATTTACGTCATCCTTATAATGTACGTTTGGTACTCATTGTACGCTTTACGTCTTAAACAACAAAATAATTAAAACAGGAAAGAAATTTTCAAGAGGCGCCACCAGATTGATATTTAGACACTTTTACTATTCTGATAGTGCCTCCGCATCAGTTTATGCGACTAAATATCGCACTCCCTTCTGCATATTGGTTTCATTTAGACAAAAGCCTTAAAAACAACTTAAGGCTTTTAGCCAATAATTAACCATCAGCAGTAATCTTCTTAACAATCGTCGCTAAACTAGCGCTGGCCTCTGCATTCTCAACTTGGCAAGTCCCTGCTTTAAAATGCCCCCCGCCTTGGTAGCTTAAACATAGCTCCCCAATATTGGTATTTGAACTCAGGTTGAGAATAGACTTGCCAATCGCAAAAACAGTTTTCTGCTTTTTCAAGCCCCACATCACATGCACAGAAATATTTGCATCTGGGAACAGGGCATAAATCATAAAACGGTTAATCGCATAAATCGTTTCCTCTTCACGTAGGTCTAAAACCACGAGATTACCGTGTAGCGTAGCGCAGCGTTTAATCTGTTCTATGCCATTTTTTTCATGATCTTTATATAAGTCAACACGCTCTATGACATCCTCTAACTTCAAAATATCATTTATAGAGTAATAACGGCAGCAATCGATCAAACTCATCATCAGTTGATAGTTTGATTGCGTAAAAACGTGAAAGCGTCCTAAACCAGTGCGCGCATCCATAATAAAATTTAATAATACCCAGCCTTCTGGATGCAGTATTTCTTCTTGTGTGAACTGTGCCGAATCGGCTTTATCTACTTCCGCCATCATTTCATTCCATGACTCAGGAAAACGCTCCGCGCCACCATAATAATCATAAACAACGCGTGCTGCAGATAAAGCATTAGGGTCAATAATATGCTTGTCATTCGCTTTATTACGAATAGTTTCACTTAAATGATGATCAAAGGCTAAATGCACGCCTTCAACATAAGGCAAGTTAGTTGAAATATCCTTATCCGTCATTTCAATTAAACCATCTTGCATATCCTTAGGGTGAACAAAAATAATTTCATCAATGATATCGATTTCTTTTAACAAAACAGCACAAACTAAACCATCAAAATCACTACGTGTTACTAGGCGTCGCACTACATCACTCATAAAATTCTCCTACCTATCTCATTTAAGTACACTTAATCTTCTTTTCTAAATTCGCCTTCAATGACATCCGGCTCTTTTGACTGCGGCGGGCGTTGATTTCCAGCGGCACCCACTAATTGCTTCTCGATAATAACTTGTGCAATTTTTCTACGCATAGAAGGAATCAAGCAAGCAAAACCAATCGCATCGGTAAAAAAACCGGGAGTCAACAATAAAGCCCCGCCAACTAATAAAATCGGCCCTTCAACCATTTCATAGGCAGGCAATTCGCCTCGCGCCAAGTTTTCTTGCAAACGCACCCAGGTCGCCATCCCTTGCTGTCTTAACAGTCCCGCACCCACAATGGCTGTGGTTACAACCAATAGAATAGTAGGAAAGATCCCCACAATTCCACCCACTTGCAGTAATAAATAAATCTCTATAAAAGGGATTGTAACGATAATTAAAAATATAATTTGTATCGGGCTCATAATATAAAACATCCTTCTTAAGGCTAATCTTTTAGAAATATAGCATACTATACTGCATCCCTTATATTGATTTCATCTTCGCGTGTATGCATTATCAACTTATTCTCAATACCTGTCCTGATTTTACCGTTGCGCAAAGCTTAGCCACTAAAATCATTGAAAATGAATTAGCTGCTTGTGTTAATATTTTGCCTGCTTTAACTTCTGTTTACCGCTGGCAAGGTGAAATCGAAACAGCTCAAGAACATTTATTATTAATTAAAGCGCCTAGCTCCCAATATTCAGCAATCGAGCAATTTATTAATTTACATCACCCTTATGATGTCCCTGAAATTATTGCTTTCTCGGTTGAGAATGGATTACCTGCTTATTTACAATGGATAGACACATGCATTTCTTCAAAATAACCGCTTTCTTTGTATTTTTATGCGTCAGCCAGTCAAGTTACGCGCTTAATACCAGTGATTTATTACGTGCAGAACAGGCATTTAGGCTATCGGCTGAAGCAACTGAATCCGGTCACATCAAACTCAGTTGGAAGATTGCTGATGGCTATTATTTATACCGCAATAAAATCTCTGTCGTTTCCAAATCAGATAATATCAGAATAACTCATATTGACTTGCCTGCTGGCATAATGAAGCATGACCCTTCTTTTGGTGAAGTACTCATTTATCGCAATAAAATTGAAAGTTTAGTCACTTTAGATCGCCCAGAAACTGAACAAGCTGTCACTTTGCTGGTTAAACACCAAGGTTGCGCTGATGTGGGTGTCTGTTATCCACCGCAAAGTAGCACCATAAAATTAAACTTAGCTGCCACGACAGCCAAGCCCGCATTTAATCCCATCAAAAAAATCACACAAGGATTTAATTTAGGTTTAAACCTATTTGCTGACGAGCTATTAACTGCGGATGAAGCCTTTGCTTTTTTTGCCTTTGTTCAAGACGACAAAAGCATTAAAGTGCAATGGGATATCGCAAAAGGTTACTACTTATACCGAGAAAAAATCGAGCTAAAAATTGTAGCGGATAATGGCACCACACTATCAAGCTATACCATTCCGCGTGGCACGCCTAAATATGACGAGGCCTTTGGCAATGTCGAATTATTATATGATTCGCTACAATTTGATTTAGCTTTATCGCGTGATTACCCTAATCAACAAAACATTACTGTATTGGCAAAATTTCAAGGCTGTGCTGAACGCGGCGTATGTTACCCGCCGATGCAGAAAAGCATCAATTTGACCCTACCCAAGCTGGCAAAAATTCAGCCACAAACTAACAATAGCGCAACTAAAGTAACCGAGCTATCTGAGCAAGATTTTATTATTAATGCCTTACAAAATGATTCCTTTTTGCTAACTTTATTTACTTTTTTTGGTTTCGGTCTCTTATTAGCCTTTACACCCTGCGTTTTTCCAATGGTTCCGATTCTATCGGGCATTATTATTGGGCAAGGGAAAAACATCACTCAGCGTAAAGCTTTTTTACTTTCGTTTAGCTTTGTTTTCGCGTCAGCCCTCACTTATACCGTGTTTGGCATCTTAGCCGCATTATTTGGTAGCAACCTTCAAGCTGATTTTCAAGCGCCTTGGATTATTTACTTATTCAGCGGAATTTTCGTTATTTTAGCCTTGGCTATGTTTGATTTTTATCATTTAGAATTACCCAAGTTCATACAATCTCACTTACATAATGCTAGCGATAAACATCGCGATGGTTCTTATTTGGGTGCGGGATTAATGGGTTTTTTCTCTTCATTAATTGTTGGCCCTTGTGTTGCTGCCCCATTAGCCGCCGCGCTTATCTATATTGGTCAATCAGGTGATGTACTTTTAGGTGGGCTAGCTTTATTTATGATGGGCTTAGGCATGGGCGTTCCTCTTTTAATCATTGGCGCTTCTGCGGGACAATTATTACCCAAAGCAGGCCGCTGGTTAAACACCAGTAAATCCGTGTTTGGCGTTATCATGCTAGCTGTCGCTGTCTGGATGTTAGATCGCGTTATTGCCGCTGAAATCAGCCTGTTTTTATGGTCACTACTGTGTATTATTCCCGCTATTTATTTACACGCCTTAGATCCGCTTCCTGTTAGTGCGGGTGGCTGGCATAAATTATGGAAAGGACTCGGCGTGGTCTTACTGATCTACGGCATACTCATGCTGGTGGGTTTAAGTTCAGGTAATAGCAATCCGCTACAGCCTCTAAAAGGAATGAGTTTTTCAGGGGCATCCACAACAGCTAAAGAACCAGCACTCGCCTTCAAAAGAATTAGTTCTTTAGTGGAATTAAAACAAGAATTACAAAAGGCCAGCGATAAGGGCTTACCCGTTATGCTCGATTTTTATGCCGACTGGTGCATTAGCTGTAAAGAAATGGAGCATTACACCTTAAATAATCCAGCGGTAAAAAAACGTCTAGAAAAATTTGTTTTATTACAAGCCGATGTCACACAAAATAACACGGCTGATAAGGCACTATTAAAAGAATTTAATTTAATCGGCCCGCCCGCTATTTTGTTTTTTGATCTTCAGCAACAAGAACAATATAATAAACGCATAATAGGCTTTCAAACTGCAGATAAGTTTATGAAAAACATACCCACAAGCCTATAGCTCGTTCCACTATTCTAATTAACTGGGCAATCTACCATGATGGATGATTTGTTAGATATTAATACGGCCACCATTCTAGTTGTGGCTACAGGTGCTGGCGCTGATGAAATCACTCAATTACTTCACGCTAATACATACACACAAGTAACAAGTATAAAAGGCACACAGGAAGCACTAGAGATTTATCCAAAGCTCTCACCTGAGCTGATTATCTACAATCCTAGTAATCAATCTGCTGTTGAGGAGTTCATCCGTGAACTCTCACAAATAAACGAAGCAGAACTACCCCCCATTTTTTTAATCACGCCCGAAAATTCGCCTATCCCCAGCGTAGAATCTAAGATAGATGATTTCATTTCTGAGCCACTAAACTCAGAGCTATTTTTGTTCCGTTTACATCATTTATTACTAACCCAATTAAGAAATAAAGAATTAAAAGACTATACAAGCACAATGCTGAGTACGATTGAACATCGCAATCAAGCACTGCGCGAGTCTCAAATAGAAATTGTTGAATGTTTAGGTTATGCGGCAGAATTTCGTGATTCAGAAACAGGTACCCATACCATTCGTGTAGGTAAGTTCACTCAATTATTAGCTCAATCTATGGGCATGCGCGAACAAGAAGCGGAATCACTACTGTATTCAGCACCTATGCATGATGTGGGTAAAATTGGTATCCCTGACCAAATTTTACTCAAGCCAGGGAAACTAACGCCGGACGAATTTGAGTTCATGAAGCAACACACCACTATTGGAGGGCAGATACTTAGCCGCTCTAATAATAAACTCTTAATACAAGCAGGTATTATTGCTTTAACTCACCATGAAAAATGGGATGGCAGTGGCTACCCTAACGGGCTTAAAGGCACTGATATTGATATCACTGGGCGTATTGTTGCTATTGTTGATGTCTTTGATGCATTGACCATGGAGCGCCCCTATAAAAAAGCATGGAATGTTGAAAGTGCCGTAGCTCTGATTAATGAAGGATCAGGAAAACACTTTGATCCCTCTATTGTCGCTATTTTCAATCAGTCTTTAGACAACATCGTTGAGATCAAAAACACCTACCTTGATGATACATCTGCATCTCTGTTGCTTTCTCAATATTTACCTCATTAACCCCTTTCATTCAGCGCATGTCTAAAAACTTTATTACTACTACCCTACTACTACTTTTTATACTGCTAATATCCTTATTCAGCTATTTAGAGCAACAAAATAATGCTCAACCTTTGCCATTACCTGAGTTCTCTCTACCTGATTTACAAGAAAAAACTCACTCCATCAGCGAATGGCAAGGAAAAGTACGTATTATTAATTTTTGGGCAACTTGGTGTCCGCCGTGTTTAAAAGAGATCCCCATTTTCATGCAACTACAACAGGAATATGCAGATAAAAATGTGCAATTCATTGGTATCGCGATTGATGACCCAGCCAGTGTAGAAGATTACCTTAGTTTTATGGATATTAATTACCCGATATTAATTGCGCCTGCAGAAGGCGGGTTACTTGCTAAGCAACTAGGCAATGTTGTTAATGCCATTCCCTATACTGTCATTGTTAATCAAAATAATGAAATTACCTTTCGTCACCCCGGTGAATTATCGAAAGAATTAATAGAAAATCAATTAAATACACTTTTAACAAATTCTAAAAAATAAGCCGCTCATTACAAAAATCAATAAAAAAACCCCTGTTCTTGTCGCTATTTGCTGTTAAATAACATAATTCTGGACAAAACTTACTAAATTAGAGAGAATTACCGCTTATTTAAGTGATAATCTCTAAAAAGCACCTATTCCATGGCAAAAATAACCATTCTTAACGGCCCAAATCTTAATCTACTCGGCGTACGTGAACCTGGCCATTATGGGAATAAAACGCTAGCCGATATTCAAAACAGCGCACAAACTTTTGCTGATAAACATCAACACCAACTGAATTTTCAGCAGAATAACGCAGAACATGAAATTGTTGAGCATATACACCAAGCGTTTAACGATAAGGTTGACTTCATTATTATCAACCCCGCTGCGTTCACTCATACGAGTGTTGCCATTAGAGATGCATTACTCGCAACTAAAATACCTTTTATAGAAGTCCATCTATCCAACGTTCACGCAAGAGAGCCCTTTCGTAAGCACTCTTACTTTTCTGACATTGCTCAGGGAATTATCTGTGGACTTGGCGCAACCGGATACCAATTGGCCTTAGAGGCTGCACATCAGACCCTACTCGAGGATAAATAAATCGTGGATATTAGAAAAATAAAAAAACTGATCGAACTTATTGAAGAATCTGACATTGCTGAAATTGAAATTACCGAAGGTGAAGAATCGGTACGCATTAATCGTTATTCAAGCACGCCAGCACCTGTTGCAGTTGCGGCAGCCGCTCCTGTTGCAATAGCAGCAGCTGCTCCCGCTGCAATTGCAGCGCCTGTTGCTGAAAGCGCAGAGCCTGCAGGCCATGCCCTGAAATCACCGATGGTAGGTACTTTTTACCGCGCCGCATCACCGGGCTCTTCATCATTTGTAGAAATCGGCCAGTCGGTTAAAGAAGGCGATACGCTTTGTATTATTGAAGCAATGAAAATTCTTAACCAAATTGAAGCGGATAAAAGTGGTGTTATCAAACAAATTCTAATTGAAAATGCACAACCGGTTGAATACGACCAAGCCCTTTTCATCATAGAATAACTCACGAGGCAACAAGCAATGTTTGATAAAATTCTTATCGCAAACCGTGGGGAAATTGCCCTACGTATATTGCGTGCCTGCCGTGAACTGGGTGTAAAAACCGTTGCAGTTTACTCAAGTGCAGACCGCGATTTAAAACACGTACGTTTAGCTGATGAAGCTATCTGTATTGGCCCTGCGGCATCCGCAGACAGCTACCTAAACATTCCAGCCATTATCAGCGCCGCTGAAGTGACTGATGCCGAAGCCATTCATCCAGGTTATGGATTTTTGGCTGAAAGCGCTGAGTTTTCTGAAAAAGTAAAACAAAGCGGCTTTACCTTTATTGGCCCTGAAGCAGATACAATTCGCAAAATGGGCGATAAAATTGAAGCTAAAAAAGCCATGATTGCCTCTGGCATTCCTTGTGTTCCTGGTAACGGTGAGCCTCTAGGGGATGACATTGAAACCAACCTAAAAATGGCTAGAGAAGTAGGTTACCCTATTATCATCAAAGCCGCTGGTGGTGGTGGTGGTCGTGGGATGCGTACGGTACATACCGAAGGCGCATTACTTAGCTCAATTGCTTTAACTAAATCTGAAGCAGGCTCTTTTTTCGGTAACGATACCGTTTATATGGAAAAGTTCCTAGAAGATCCTCGCCATATTGAAATACAAATACTGTCTGATGCACACGGCAATGCCGTTCACTTAGGTGAGCGTGATTGTTCTATGCAACGCCGCCATCAAAAAGTGGTTGAAGAAGCACCTGCACCGGGCATTACTGAAGAGCAGCGTAAATTCATCGGTGAACGCTGTGCACAAGCTTGTGTTGATATCGGCTATTTAGGTGCGGGAACTTTTGAGTTCTTATATGAAAAAGGCGAATTCTTCTTTATTGAAATGAATACGCGTATTCAAGTAGAGCACCCCGTCACTGAAATGGTAACAGGGATTGATCTCGTTAAAGAACAGTTACGCATTGCAGCGGGCGAACCTTTATCAATGACTCAAGATGATATCGTATTACGCGGCCATGCAATTGAGTGTCGTTTAAATGCAGAAGATCCCGTTACCTTTATGCCATGTCCTGGAACTATTGACTTATTCCATATGCCAGGCGGCCCAGGTGTACGCTGTGAAACTCATATTTACAACGGATATAAAGTCCCACCGTATTATGATTCAATGATCGGTAAACTAATTTGTCACGGTGAAGATAGAGGTAGTGCCATTGCGCGCATGAAAACAGCGCTCAATGAAATGGTAATTGATGGTATTAAAACCAACATTCCATTACAACAAGATATTATGGCTGACAATGCTTTTGCTATCGGCAGTCAAAACATCCACTACTTGGAAAAGAAACTCGGCATTAATTAAACTTTCCAGTTTTTTAAATGCAACTATTCGGGTGAGTTTTTCTTAAAAACTCACCCATTTTTTTAGCTATTATTTACTCCCCTAATCATTATGGCTTGGCATCAAATTTCTGTTGTAAGTGATGAAGCATTAGCTTCCGATCTTTCTGATTTTTTTAGCGACCTAGGCGCTGTTTCTGTGACTTATATGAGCGCAGAATCAAAACCTGTTTATGAGCCTAATATTGGTGAAACACGCATCTGGGAACAAACAAAAACCATTGCTTTATTTGAACTAGACGCCTCACCTGAATTAATCCATGGCCTATTTAGCCAAAAATTTGCGGATAAAATAACCAGTGATTGGCATGCCGAGGTTTTAGCCGACCAAACATGGGAGCGCTCATGGATGGAACACTATAAACCGATGAAATTTGGCCAGCGTTTATGGGTTTACCCATCCGGACAAGAACAAGAAGAATCCGGCACGGTTAGTTTAGTATTAGACCCTGGTTTAGCATTTGGCACAGGTACCCATCCAACGACCGCACTGTGTTTAGAGTGGCTCGCAAGCCATGATGTCACCGGAAAAACAGTGATTGATTTTGGCTGTGGCTCTGGAATTTTAGCCGTGGCAGCTGTTTTATTAGGCGCTAAACAAGCGATCGCTGTCGATATAGACCCGCAAGCACTGATTGCCACTATTGATAACGCACAAAAGAATAATGTTGAAGCTAAAATCAAGACCGTCCTAGCAGAAGACTTCACGCCTGTTGCCGCCGACTTAGTCTTAGCAAATATTTTAGCCAAACCCTTAATTGAGCTTTCTGAAAATATTACTAGTTTAGTAAAAAATGATGGCCAATTAGTCTTATCCGGCATTCTTAAAGAACAAGCAGATCAAGTCAACGCAGCTTATCAGCACGCATTTACAATACAGCCAGCCAGCATCCAAGATGACTGGTGTCGTTTAGATGGCGTAAAAAAATAAACCATGCCAGACACACAAGAAAATTTGGGTGAACACGAGCTTGCAGCACAAACTTTTGCTTGGCAAAAATCACCCAAATCTCATTCTAAAGCGTATTTATGCGGAAGCTTATTAGGGTTTATCTTATTAATCGCCCAAGTGCATTATTTTCTGGGTTACTCAATCACACAAAACCCTCATATTCGCCCTACGCTAGTGACTATCAACAAGTTATTCAAGCGCTCACTCCCCCCCTATAAAAATATAGCTGATTTCACCGTCGTCGGTAGTCACTTTTCTGCCATACAAAATAATCAACACCAAGTACAAATTAGCTTTATCAATCACGCAGATTTTCCTCAACCTGCCCCCTTTCTATTACTTACACTTAGAAATTTACAAGGTGGAATTTTAGCTCAGCGTATTTTTGATAAAACGACTTATCGACAAGGCGCTGCATTAAATTTGCTTATCGCCCCCAATGAATTTGTTAACATCAACTTACTCATTAACACGCCTAATCATTCGATTGGCGGCTACAGTATAGAGTTAAAATAACGCACTCTAGCGTCAAGCAATCTATTCAAAATAGAAATAAACCAGTATAAGCATACCCTAACTCTCCTATACAGCAACGCACATCAGAATAGGTAGGCTAAACAACAGTTCCCGTTAAATTAAAATCTTTTAATTTTTCAAAGCTCAAGACCAACCCTGAAGATTAAATTATCGCCACTAAACAAGAGTTCGCTATAATAGTTAATTAAATTTCAATTAAGTACACACAATTATGGCTCACCCAGAACTCATTCTAAAGAAAAACGAAGATAAACGCTTACGCCAAGGACACCTTTGGGTCTTTAGCAATGAGGTAGATACCGCTCGCACGCCTTTAACTCAATTTACAGCCGGTGATTTAGTTCAAGTCCTCGCAAGTAATGGGCAGGTTATGGGGGCAGCCTATATCAACCCTAACACCTTAATTTGTGCACGATTATTATCTAGAAAAGCAGGTGCAAAATTAGGTAATAAACTATTTACTTCACGCATCTCCAAAGCCTTAGCACTACGTGAACGATTTTATGACAAACCCTTTTATCGTTTAGTATTTGGTGAAAGCGATGGTTTATCAGGATTAGTCATTGATCGCTTTGGTGATGTGCTATCAGTACAAATCACTACAGCGGGAGTTGAGCGCCAAAAAGAACCGTTAGTTGAAGTATTAGTTGAGTTGCTACAACCTAAAGCGATATTACTTAAAAATGATAACCCACAGCGTGAATTAGAAGGCCTCTCTACCGAGTCCGAAGTAATTTATGGTGAGCTACCTGACGAAGTGATTATTGAAGAAAATAACACGCAATTCAAAATCGATGTTCTAAACGGCCAAAAAACAGGCTGGTTTTATGATCACCGCAGTAGCCGTGCTGAACTAGCCAAAATAACCAAAGGGAAAACGGTTTTAGACTTATTTTCTTACACGGGTGCGTGGGGAGTTCCCGCCGCAACCAATGGCGCGGAACAGGTAACTTGCGTCGACGCTTCAGCTAGCGCGATTGCATTAGGAACTGAAAATGCACAACTGAATGGCGTCAGCGACAAAATGGAATTCATTAAAAGTGATGTATTTGAATTTCTAAAGCAAGCCCGTTTAGACAAAAAACATTTTGATATTATCATACTAGACCCACCCGCTTTGGTTAAACGCAAAAAAGACTTTAAAGCTGGCTATGAAGCTTATCGCCGTTTAAATCACTTAGCTTTACAAGTATTAGCCAAAGATGGCATTCTAGTTTCCGCCTCTTGCTCTTATCACTTAAGCCGCGCTAATTTGCATTATATTCTACGTACCTCAGCACGCCATATAGATAGACACTTAACTATTGTTGCCTCAGGCGGACAAGCAATGGACCACCCTATTCATCCTGCTATTGCAGAAACAGAATATTTAAAAACCTTTGTTTGCAATGTAACTGAAAGCTTATAACACAGGTCAATCCAGCCTTAGCAACTAAGGCTGGATTATCCAATTAATTAAACTATGTTATATAACTCACCACTTAAGCTTCATATCCCCTACTTTCTTCCTAGCTTTACCGCAAAAAATAAAATAAATACATATTTATCAATAAGATAAATATTGGCACGAATATCGCTATATCCTTAAATAATATACGTTTTAGTTTTAGGATAATTCACTATGAGCAGTCAAAATACACTACAACAAGAACCTCGTATCTCTAATAGCGCTTTATTACTTGGCACTGGGTTAGCTGTGGCTTCTTTTATTGTACTTCCCGCCGTTGCTGCGCGATTAGGCGTTGGCTCTAGCCTAACGGGTGCTATGCGTATTGTTTTAATGAAAGCTTCCACTCAAATATGTAATAACGCTCATGCAAATAGTCTACAAACACTAAAAGAATCCTGCTCTGAGGATGCTGAATGCCAACAATCTTAGCCGCTCACTAAGGCTTCACTCTTTCCATCACATCGGCAAATGAAAGCTCTTTCATTTGCGCCTAAGTCTAGTATAATCAAATTTTAAACAACTTCTTAAGTTATCGACTTAAGTCTTTCACTTCATCAATTAACGACATCTCATAATTTCTATGACAGACCAAAAGCAATCTTGTGACCTTTGTGGACTTCCCGTTGAAGTATCTGGCTTTACTTTATTAACTAAAGAAGGAAAAAAAACATTTTGCTGTGAAGGATGCCAAGGTATTTTTCAGATGCTAAATGAAGAGAATTTACTTCCGGATGAAGAAAACGCTCAATAACTTGTCACTAAGCTTCGGATACTAAGCATGTCTCAACAACAAGATAAGCACGCTAAAAAAGTCATTCAGACCATTAGCCAGCACGAAATCCCATCTACTTTAATTAAAGGCGCTGTTATGTCAGCAGGCGCATTATCAGGAAAAACACTTATGAGCAAATTAACTAAACACCCTTTATTAATCCTAGGTATCGGTATTGCTGCAGGGTATTACGCACATAAATACAGAAAAGAAATTATTTCTTCAGTGAATTCTGCTGGTGAAAAAGGTAAAGATTTTGTTCTGCAACAAAAAGAAAACCTTGAAGATATGGTTGCAGAAACCAAAGAAAGCGAAGATTAATTTAGCAGTTAAAGCCTTTAAGAACACAGTGAATTGATTAAACTATCAATTCACTGACTCTGTTACTCTGACCCACCCCCTATACTGCATGTCTATACAACAAGAAATAAAATTACGCTATAACTCTGCAGGCCACATAAGGCTCCAACTACCTAAATGCTTATGCCACGAAGCAGCTGCTAACTTTCTTGGTGCTTCTATTATGCAAATTGATGGCGTTTATCGCGTTAATTTATTTAGAAACAAGCAAAAACTCTCCATTCGCTTCATCGCTGAAACACTTGATTTCAACGACTTAATTCAGCAACTTTTTAGCATTGCTAGTAGCGCTGAAGAAAAGGGTTTACTTAAAGAGAAAACTGATTCTAGCAAAACCACAGAGCTTATTAAAAGCACACTTTCCAACTGGAAAGGAACTCGCTGGGCTCAAGATAAATACACCGAAACCAAAGAAACCGCACAAGCCGTTAGCATACTGGCCAAATTTGGTTTAAAAAAAAAGGATATTTTCGAGCATCCCGATAAATACCTAATTACCTTCTTCAATGATATTTTATTGCTCTTTTTAATTAAGACGCACTGGAAATTAATCACTAAAAAATGGCTCTTAGCCCCACTAAAATATCGTTACAACTGGTTAGCTACGTTCTACCTAATGTACTTATTTATCCGCGCTAAAACCAATAAAAACAAACAGGGATAGTATTAATGAGTCCTGATTTTCAAGCAAAAAATTTCACGCTTTCGCATAAAATAAAAAATCGCATTCGTATTAGCGTACCTATCTTAAAAAAAGATCCTGAAAGGACTTATATTTTTGAGATTATTTTAAAAAAACGCCCTGAAATAAAATCAATGAAATCGGTTCCTGAGATTGGCTCGGTAACGATTTATTTTGATCAAGAAAAATTACCCACACAAAACCTATTAACGATACTCGATATGGTTTTAGGCAATATTGGTAAAAAGAAAATCAGCGCCCCTCAATGCGACATTCCTTACGATGCAGATAGCCCAATGCAAGATATCAGCCTTGCTATCGAAGGGATGAGCTGTGCTTCTTGTGCTTTATTATTAGAGATGTCTTTAAAACGTGATCCTCGTGTTAAAAATGCATCCGTTAATTTTGCCTCCGCCATTGCAACAATTGAAGGCCACCTATCAAGAAGCGATAGCGCAGAGATCATTAAAAAAGTGGGCTACGAAGCCAATTTAATGGATACCTTAACGCAACGTCAGGAGCTCATTGAAAAGGAGCGCCTGCGCCTGGCCAGCGCTAAAAAAAGATTTATTTGGGCCAGCGTTCTCAGTGCGCCAGTTGTGGCAATAGGCATGGCAATGCCCGCGGGACGTTTTTACCATTGGTTTCAATTTGCACTAACAACCCCTGTTGTTTTTGCAGCCGGCGGCACCTTTTTTAGAAAGGCTTGGCGTTTAGCTAAAATGGGCAATGCCAATATGGATAGCTTAATTGCTATTGGCGTTGGTTCAGCCTACGGTTACAGCCTACCTGTTTTACTTCGTGGCCGTGGGCACCTTTATTTTGAAGCTGCCGCAAGCATTATCTCTTTTGTATTGCTAGGTCGCTACATGGAGGAGAGCGCTAAAGGTAAAGCAGGGGAAGCCATTCGTAAGCTAATTGACTTACAACCGCAAACAGCCACCTTATTAAAAGACGGCAGAGAATTAACCATTGCGATTGATGAAATAGAGCTGGATGATATTTTATTAATTCGTCCTGGTGAGAAAATTCCTACCGATGGCGTTGTCATATCTGGCCTATCAACCGTTGATGAAGCCATGGTGACAGGTGAAAGCCTTCCCGTTGTAAAAGAAATTGACCACGATGTCATTGGTGGTTGTGTCAATGGCACCGGAGTTTTAACCATAAAAGCAACCGCAGTCGGCATGGATACCGTACTTGCAAGTATTATTACTATGGTTGATCAAGCGCAGGCAGCTAAACTGCCCGTGCAAAAATTAGTCGACAAAATCTCCGCTGTTTTTGTTCCTAGTGTTATGGGTATTGCAGGATTGACCTTTATTTCTTGGTCACTTGCAGGCGCTCCCTTGAGTTTTGCATTCAGTAGTGCAATCACAGTACTATTAATTGCCTGCCCTTGCGCTCTGGGTTTAGCTACGCCAACCGCGATTATGGTTGGAACGGGGCAATCTGCTAAACGCGGTGTTTATATTCGTAACGGCGAAAGTTTAGAAACCGCAACTCATTTAAGTGCGATCATTTTTGATAAAACCGGAACGATTACCGAAGGCAAGCCTGACGTAACTGACTTTATTAATATTAGCCAACACAGCGACGAAATATTACTCACTCACGTCGCTTCCGCCGAACACAATTCGGAACACTTTTTAGCCCAAGCTATTGTCAATTATTCAAAAGCTGAATATGATTTTGAATTAAAATCTGTCAAAAACTTCCAAGCAACTGCTGGAAGAGGTCTCACTGCCAAAGTGGGCCACTATGATATGCTAATCGGTAACCAAGCCTGGATGGATGAGCAAAGCATAGATATATCTGAGTTAGCTCCCCATATCCACGAGCTCGGTTTAGCAGGAAAAACACCAGTTTTTGTCGCGTTCAATGGTAAAGCAAGTGCTTTATTTGGCATTGCAGACCAACCCCGCGAATCTGCTAAACAAGCCATTGCAGCGCTACATGCTCTCAACATAGAAACTTTAATGGTGACCGGAGACACGATTGAAACAGCAAATCATATTGCCAATTTGGTCGGCATTAAAACAGTGATTGCTCACGCAACTCCCGAGCAAAAACTGCAAGAAATACATCGCATTCAAAAAGCTGGCGGTGCTGTCGGTATGATCGGAGATGGAATCAATGATGCACCGGCACTTGCTGCAGCTAATGTAGGTTTTGCCATTGGTCACGGTACTGATATCGCCATTGAATCTGCTGACTTAACGCTAGTAAATGGTGATATATCTAAAGTAGCTGAAACCGTTGAACTCAGTACTTTCACCATGAAAATAATCAAACAAAACCTTTTTTGGGCCTTTGGTTACAACACGATCGCTATTCCGGTTGCTGCTGTAGGCCGGCTTAATCCGATGATTGCTTCTGCGGCAATGGCATTAAGCTCTGTCTCTGTCATCGTCAACTCTTTACGTATTAATGGAAAATAAACGTGGCTGAATTTTTTGCTAACTTGGATTACACGATTTACGCACTCGCGTTTATGACTGGCTTTTTAGGCAGTGGACACTGTGCGGGTATGTGTGGTGCGCTGGTTGCTGGCTTCTTTATGAAAACTGAGAAAAAAAGCGTCTGGCCTTACCTAAGCTATCATGCCGCACGAATCACCATGTACACCATCGTTGGTGTTACTGCTGCTCTAATGGGTGCGGCATTAATATCAACCGGCTTGATAGGCCGCATTCAAGGCTTTCTACAAGTCGGTATTGGCTTCTTTGTTATTATCTTAGCGATGGGAATTGTAGGTATTTCACCTTGGCAATTTTCAATGAAATTTATGCCGACGAAAATCCTCAACCGTATTTTTATGGCAGCTGCAAAACGCGGCTCTGTGCTAGGCGCAAGTATGGGCGGCTTACTCAACGGCCTGATGCCTTGTCCGCTTACCTTTGCTATGGCAGTTAATGCAACGTCCGCCCCTTCTCCTGCTGAAGGTGGCTTAATGATGCTTGCTTTAGGTTTAGGTACATTACCTACCATGCTCGTTGTTACCTTTGCTTTTGGTAAGCTGGGCACAAAAGCACGCGGTTTAATGCTAAAAGGTGCCGCAGTTGTAATGCTTATTATGGGATCATTGACCATGTATAACGGCATTAGATTTTTAGCCTCTGATAGCGGTTTTAAAGCCATGGTGCATGACATGGGAAATATGGACATGATGAATATGGATCATTTTGGTCATGATATGTAATTTTAAGGCATACTCCTTAAATAACTATTAACATTAAAAACTTACACACAAGAACACAACTTTATTGCGCGATTTACTGTATTATGAGCAGCCGATAAAGTTTACTGTGCGTAAAAATGAAGATAGGCCCCTACTCCCTTGAAAACAATTTAATTCTCGCGCCCATGGCGGGCATTACTGATCGCCCATTCAGAAATCTTTGCAAACAATTTGGCGCCGGTTTAGCTTTCTCAGAAATGCTTGCTTCAAACCCCGCCTTACAGAAACATCGCCGCACTTTACTAAAAGCAGATCACTCCGGCGAAACCGGCTTACGCGCGGTACAAATTCTAGGCACCGACCCTACACAAATGGCTGACGCAGCTTTGCTTAATCAACAACGTGGCGCACAAATTGTGGATATTAATATGGGCTGCCCCGCTAAAAAGGTGTGCTCAGTTGCAGCCGGTTCCGCTTTATTACGTAATGAAGCTTTAGTTCAACAAATATTAGAAACGGTTGTTCAAGCTGTCACTATTCCCATTACACTAAAGATTCGTACAGGTTGGGATCAAGATAACCGCAATGCAATACGCATTGCTCAAATAGCAGAGCAAAGTGGTATTGCCGCGCTGACTATTCATGGCCGCACGCGTGCTTGCGCCTTTAAAGGCAATGCGGAATACGATACGATAAAAACAGTCAAACAATCGGTTAATATCCCCGTTATTGCTAATGGCGATATTACTAGCGTAGAAAAAGCGCAGCAGGTTTTAGATTACACGCAAGCTGATGCCATTATGATTGGTCGTGGCGCACAAGGTCGCCCTTGGTTTTTTCAAGAAATACAACACTATCTCAATACAGGAAACCACTTAGCTCCTGTTGATATCCCTCTCATACAAGTAACTTTACAATCACATTTACAAGCGCTTTATCTATTCTATGGCGAACTGAATGGTGTTAGAATAGCTCGTAAACATATAGGCTGGTATTTTGATCATTTAGGTTCATTGCCCCCCGCTACAAAAAGCAAAATTTACCAAACTGATTCAGCAGAATTACAATTATCATTAGTCAATTCAGCTTTTGAGCTTTTTGCAGCTACATCCCATTAATTCCGAATTTTAACATCGCCCACCTTCTAAATAATGACTGACAATACGCCTTCCACTCTCATTTTATCTACCCAAGTAAAAACAGCCGTTGAGCATTATTTAAATCAGCTAGAAGGCGCTGATACCACCGGCCTTTATACAATGGTGATGGCCGAAACAGAAAAACCATTACTAGAAGCGACTCTCAGCTATGCTAATTACAATCAAACTAAAACAGCACATATTTTAGGTATGAGTCGCAGTACCTTACGCAAAAAATTAGATCTCTATAACTTATCTTAATCTCACTTATTAATCATCGCTTATGAAAAAAACTATCAATCGCGCCTTAATCAGCGTTTCTAACAAAACTGGTGTTCTTGATTTTTGCCGTGAACTCGACAAAATGGGTATTGAGCTACTATCTACCGGCGGTACAGCAAAATTATTAGCCGAAAATAACGTAAAAGTAACTGAAGTATCTGATTACACGGGCTTCCCTGAAATGATGGATGGCCGTGTTAAAACCTTACACCCAAAAGTTCACGGTGGTATTTTAGGCCGTCGCGGCATAGATGATGACATTATGGCTGCGAATGGTATCAATGCAATTGATATGGTTGTCGTTAATCTCTACCCCTTTGAAGAAACGATTGCAAAACCGGATTGCGATTTAGCAACAGCGATTGAAAACATCGATATTGGTGGCCCGACTATGATTCGCGCAGCGGCTAAAAATCATAATGACGTGGCTATCGTAGTTGATCACAATGACTATTCAACTATTTTGGATGAGTTAAATAGCAACAATAATCAACTTGCTCACCAAACACGTTTCAATCTTGCACTAAAAAGTTTTGAGCACACCGCTAATTACGATACAGCGATTTCTATTTATCTAGGCAAAGTGAATCAACAAGGCTTTGCTGATACGCTAAACCTACAATTTAATAAAGCGCAAGATTTACGTTACGGCGAAAACCCACACCAAAATGCAGCTTTTTACCTAGAAAAAAACCCAGAAATTGGTACTATTTCTTCTGCTAAACAATTACAAGGTAAAGAGCTATCTTATAATAATATTGCTGATACCGATTCTGCTTTGGAATGCGTTAAAACATTTAACGACAAACCAACTTGTGTGATTGTAAAGCATGCAAACCCTTGCGGCGTGGCTCAAGCTGACAACCTTTTAGATGCTTATGACTTAGCTTATGCAACTGACCCGACCTCTTCTTTTGGTGGTATTATTGCTTTCAACCGTGAGCTAGATAAAGCCACTGCAGCAGAAATTATCAGCCGTCAGTTTGTTGAAGTGATTATTGCACCGAGTGTTAGCGCTGATGCACAAGCTGTTTTAGCGGAAAAGAAAAATGTTCGCGTATTAGAATGTGGCCAATGGGCGACAAATAAATTATCTGCTTTAGATTATAAACGCGTCTCTGGCGGTTTATTAGTTCAAGATAAAGACTTTGGCGAAATTACTACGGCTGATATGAAAGTCGTCACTAAACGCCAACCTACGGAAGAAGAGTTAGCGGATTTATTGTTCACATGGGAAGTAGCTAAATTTGTAAAATCAAATGCGATTGTTTATTGCAAAAATGGCCGCACAATTGGTGTCGGCGCAGGACAAATGAGCCGCGTTTATTCTGCAAAAGTTGCTGGTATTAAAGCCGCCGATGAAGGCTTGGTTGTTGAAGGCTCTGTAATGGCCTCAGATGCATTCTTTCCGTTTAGAGACGGCTTAGATGCTGCTGCCGAAGCTGGCATTACCGCAGTTATTCAGCCCGGTGGTTCTATGCGCGATAACGAAGTAATCGAAGCAGCAGATGAGCATAATATTGCCATGGTTTTTACTGGCATGCGTCACTTTAGACACTAAGTAACAAATGGGGCAGATTCCTCAATGCTGTTGACTTAATCCCTCTCCTGCTGGAGAGGGTTGGGTGAGGAGAATAAAATCATGCTTTAAGACTCCCCTCATCCCAACCTTCTCCCTTTGGAGAAGGTGCTTATTCTTAAGCCACCAGCATTGAGCGGATTCCTGCTCCTTTTTTATCTCTAACTCAGCTCTTATTATTATAAAAACTATGAAAATTCTTATTGTCGGTAGCGGCGGTCGCGAACATGCTTTGGCTTGGAAAGCGAGCCAATCAACTAAAGTCAGCACTGTTTATGTTGCCCCAGGTAATGCAGGCACAGCCCTTGAAAGCAAATTAACTAACGTTGATTTATCGGTAGAAGATATTGCCGGTTTATTAAAATTTGCTCAAACAGAAGCGATTGATTTAACCATTATTGGCCCTGAAGTCCCCTTAGTTATGGGTATTGTTGATACGTTTCAAGAGGCAGGTCTTAAATGTTTTGGCCCCACAGCAAAAGCCGCGCAATTAGAAGGCTCGAAGAAATACTGTAAAGATTTCATGGCTCGCCATCATATCCCTACCGCTGAATATGAAACATTCACCGATGTTGATGCGGCAGTCAGCTATATTCAAGAAAAAGGCGCACCTATTGTCGTTAAAGCCGATGGTTTAGCCGCCGGCAAAGGTGTGATTGTTGCGATGACCGATGCTGAAGCGATTGCAGCCGTTCAAGATATGTTATCGGGAAATAGCTTTGGCGATGCGGGAAGCCGTGTTGTTATTGAAGAATTTTTAAGCGGTGAAGAAGCTAGCTTTATTGTTATTGCTGATGGCAAACAAGCCTTAGCTATGGCCAGCTCTCAAGACCATAAAGCACGCGACAATGGCGATAAAGGCCCAAATACTGGCGGCATGGGCGCTTATTCTCCTGCTCCGATTGTGACTGCTGAAATACACCAGCGCGTCATGGATGAAGTGATCAACCCCACTCTAAAAGGCATGGCTGATGATGGAATTCCTTATACAGGCTTCTTATATGCAGGCTTAATGATTAGTCCTGATGGCAGTCTTAAAGTGTTGGAATATAACTGCCGTTTTGGTGATCCCGAAACACAACCAATTATGATGCGCTTAAAAAGCGATCTAGTTGAATTGTGTGATGCCGCTTTAACGCAAACATTAGATCAACTCACCACTGAATGGGATGAACGCAGTGCTTTAGGTGTTGTATTAGCATCTGGCGGCTATCCTGATAGCTATGCAAAAGGCGATGTTATTAGCGGTCTGCCTAACGACGATAATTTAGACAGCAAAGTTTTCCACGCAGGTACTAAAGAAATCGACGGCAACATTACCACCGCTGGCGGCCGAGTCTTATGCGCCTGTGCCCTTGGTGACACTTTGCAAGCAGCACAAGATAAAGCTTACCTTTTAACTAAACAAATTAATTGGGATAAGGTTTATTACCGTACGGATATAGGGTTTAAAGCACTTTAGGAACGTGCAGGAAACAAGCTCCTTAACCCTCGCTCTTATCTAGTGTATTATTAAGCTTCGCTTTAAAATACACTAGAACTTATAGACACCAGCAAGGAAACGCCTACCTGTGGCTAAATTACTCCATATCCCTAAAAATCACGCACAGCGTTTTACTTTACATAATGAAATTCATGCACGCACACCGGTCTCTTTAACCACGCCGGTACGTGCAAGTCATTTAGCCTTAACGGTTAGCCCCCAGGAAAGACAGCAAGAACGCGAACATTTAAATAACCTATGCCAGCGCTTTGGTGTAATACCGCCCTCAAATCAAGCGAATCATTTTTCAGCGGGCTTTGATAATTTCACCTTTCATTGGGAACAACACGGGGAATTTAGCACCTATTGTTTCTATGTTAATCAAGTAGATAGCAATAGCCCTTTTGCTAAAACTGCGTTAGAGCAAGCGCCCATCGACTGGCTAGATAAACTAGTTGGTCAATCGATTGTTGCCGCTCACGCTGTCATTATGCCGTGTCCAGAACAACAACCTAGCTCTGCTGAAATCTCAGATTATTTTGAAGGGAATGCAGTTGTTGGCTCAAAAATGACCGGCGGTGATGCACAAGCTTTCACTGATTTTCGTATTCATAATGATGGCTTTAGTCGTTTTATTATTTTGGATAAGCACTTACAAATCGAACAAGCGGGCCGTTTGATGCAACGCCTATTTGATATTGAAGTGTACCGAGTGATGGCTTTATTAGCCTTTCCTCTCTCTCACGAACTTGCACCAAAAGTTTCAGCCGCCGAGCACTGCTTATCTAAGCTGACCACTGAAATGGCACAGGAAAATTGTGATGACAAAAAACTACTCGACCAACTCACTCAGCTCGCTGCCGAAGTTGAAAGCCATATCTCTAACAATCAATACCGCTTTGGTGCCACTCAGGCTTATTATAAAATTGTTGAGCAGCGTATTTGTGATATTAAAGAGGATAAAATTCAAGGCATACAAACGCTAGGTGAATTTTTAACTAAACGCATGCAGCCTGCGGTCAACTCCTGCCACTCAACCGCTAAGCGCTTTAGCTTATTATCCGAAAGAATTAGTAATGCCAGCCAATTGTTACGTACGCGCGTAGATATTACCATCGAACAACAAAACCAAGATTTACTTAGCTCGATGAATATGCGTGCAAAAATGCAATTACGTTTACAAGAAACAGTTGAAAGCCTATCAATTGTTGCGATTACCACCTACATTGTCAATCTGTTTCACTCGATTTTAGTGAGCCTTGAAAGTACGGAACTTATTAGTATAAAACCAGAGATTATCTCGGGCGCATCGATCCCTGTTGTTTTGATTTGTGTTGCTATCGTTATTAGGCGTTTACATAAGGTCATTAAAAATATTGACGATTAATTTTTGTTTTCACGCATAAAAAAGCCCCAGTCTAATATTTTAGACTGGGGCTTTTTTATGGCAGTGCAAGCATTCCATAATAACCTGAAAATAGGTTTTGTAGGCTGAGACTTACCCATTACCAATACAAAACCGTAGCCCGTAGGAGGTACGGAATACGGGATAAACAGCGCATCGAATGCCCCGTATTACGCAGGCTTCATACGGGCTACTTGTTTTATGAGGGGCTGCACCCCAACGGGTAAATGCTTACCCTTAAAAACTAAAGCGTTTTTACACCGTTATCCGTTGCGACCAAGACAACATCAGCAGGACGTAAACCAAAAATCCCAACAGAGACAACACCTGCTAAATTATTAACCGCTCTTTCTAAAGCTAATGGCTCCATAATTTCCATATTATGTACATCGAGAATCTCACAGCCATTATCGGTAATGTAATTCTCACGCCATATAGGTTGACCCCCGAGCTTAACCATTTCACGAGCAATATAGCTACGCGCCATAGGAATCACTTCAACAGGCAAAGGAAAACTTCCTAGTATGTCGACTGTTTTACTTTGGTCAACTATACAAACAAATTTCTTACTTGCGCCAGCAATAATCTTTTCACGTGTTAACGCACCACCGCCGCCTTTAATCAGCTGCTTAAGTGGGTTAACTTCGTCAGCACCATCAACATAAACATCTAAGTTACCTGATTGGTTTAGCTCCATGACTGGAACACCAATTTTCTTTAAACGCTCGGTTGTTGCGATTGAACTAGAAACCGCACCTTGAATATCTTGCGTTAAATTAAAATCAGCTAAACAGTCAATAAAATGATTCACTGTTGAGCCTGTTCCTACGCCTAAGATAGAAACATCTTTAATATATTCTAATGCCGCTTCTGCCGCTTTACGCTTACTCTCGTCTTGTGTCATGATTTTCTCTCTTCTTATAGAGCTAGAATTGAGGGTTAAGAACCCTCAATAGCAAAATAGTGAATTATGCTTTTGCTAATTCTGCACGCATTTCATCAATCACTTTTTTGTAATCTGGTTGATTAAAAATTGCTGATCCAGCAACAAACATATCAGCACCAGCTGCTTTAATTTCACGAATATTATCAACTTTTACACCGCCGTCGATTTCTAAACGAATATCATAGCCGCTATCATCAATTCTTTTTCTTGCTTCACGTAATTTATCTAAAGTAGAAGGAATAAATGATTGTCCACCAAAACCCGGGTTAACAGACATTAATAAGATAACGTCAACTTTATCCATCACGTAATCTAAGTAATGTAATGGTGTAGCAGGGTTAAATACTAGCCCTGATTTACAACCTAAATCACGAATCATTTGTAAACTTCTATCAATATGCGTAGATGCTTCAGGGTGAAAGGTAATAATGCTCGCCCCTGCTTTCGCAAAATCAGGAATAAGGCCATCAACAGGTTCTACCATCAAATGTACATCAATAGGTGCCGTCACACCATGCTTTCTTAGTGCGTCACAAACTAGTGGCCCAATAGTTAAGTTTGGTACAAAGTGATTATCCATTACATCAAAATGAACGACATCAGCGCCTGAGGCTAATACGTTATCTACTTCTTCACCTAATTTTGCAAAATCAGCAGAAAGAATCGAAGGTGCAATCCAGTTATCAGTCATTGTATGACTCCTTTGTAAGTTAATATTAAATAGCTATGGTATTGCTTTAAGCATTACCATAGCAGTGTTCTTAAAGTATTTTATTTGTTTTCGCTTAATGCTTTTGCTAATTGCTTAGCAGGTACATAGCCTGGAAATACAGTTCCGTCATTAGTCACCATCATCGGCGTACCACGCACACCAATTTTATCACCTAATGCCATGTGTTCTTTTACTGGGTTTTTACAGGTTTTCTTTTCTAAAACACCCGTGCCCATTTTAGCAATAGTCATTGCTTCATTTTTATCATCAGCACACCAAACTGATACAGCCTTTTTATAGGCATCTGAATTCAGACCTGCTCTAGGAAAAAACAAATAATTGATGCTTATGCCTTCTGCCAAATAATCTTCTATCTCTGAATGAAGTTTACGACAGTAGCCGCAATCAATATCCGTAAAAATATTTATTTTATACTTTTCATTCTTTGCTTTAAAGGTGATAAATTCATTTGCAGGAACGGAATTAATGAGTTGCTTTCGTAGACCTTGCAGTGATTTTTCTGTTAGATTTTCTGGCTCACCCGTACTCAAATCATACAACTCACCATGCAACAAATAACGCCCATCAGCCGATAAATACAAGATTTTCGAACCATCTCTTACCGCATAAAGCCCGCTGATCTGAGTCGCGGTTATTTCATCAGCCTGCATGCCGCGTTTTAATAGTACCTCTTTCAGCTGCGCAGCCCCTTTGTCTGCCATTGCTGATGAAGTAAAAATCATGACACTGAATAGAGCAATAAGTTGAGTAATTCTTTTCATTAATTTTTCCTTAAAATCTTATTTATTATTGAGGCTAAAATAAACGGCCTATATCTAAGAACATAGCCAACATCATGAGTGCCAATAAAGCAGTCATCCCTAACTGTTGAAATGCTATTTGTATATTTTCTGCTACTGGGCTGCCTTTTATAGCTTCTATTGCAAACATTAACAAGTGTCCGCCATCTAATACCGGAATCGGTAATAAATTTAAAATACCTAAACTAATACTGACAATGGCTAAAAATTTTAAAAACGGAATCAACCCCATTTCTGCCGATTTCCCTGCATATTGCGCTATGCTAATCGGGCCGCTTAAATTATCGACTGATGACTTGCCGACAAACATCGAGCCCATCATTTTCAATGTGGCTAACGAATAATACCCAGTACGTTGCATTGCAGCAGATACCGCATCAATAGGTCCCAGTGAATAAGTTACCATCACTGAATCGCGCAAATTATCAGACACCTGAACACCCGCACCAATTTTGCCGATAATTTTCTCATTATCAACCTGACTAGCCGGCGTTAACTCAAGAAATAATGGCTCGCTATTGCGTTCAACCATGACATTCATCGTTTGATTCGCATGACTCTGCACATACTTGACCCATGCAATCCAATCGTTAAACTGAATTTCATCGGCACTAATAATAACATCACCCACTTGTAGGCCTGCCTGCTCTGCTGCACCACCTGCTATAATTTTTCCAATAACAGCAGGAATTTTAGGCTGCCATGCTTTCAGCCCTAATTCTTTAAATAAGCGCTCAGGGTCTTGGCTTAACTCTAAAGGAATGACTAATCTATGTGTTAATAAAATTCCATCACTTGTTTTAACCCCAACACTCACACCCTCTTCAGCATCTGTTATTGAAGCCATTAATGTTTCCATTGCTTCACGCCAAGTCTGCGTATCTATACCATTAATACTGGTAATTTCTTCACCTTCAACAAACCCCGCTTTCCCAGCAAGCGTTTGCGGTGCAACTTCGCCTATGACCGGACGCATTCCGGTTTCACCCATCATAAAGACAGCAGAGTAAAGCACGACCGCTAAAATCAGATTAAATAAGGGGCCTGCGGCCACAATTGCAGATCTTGCCCACAATGGCTTTTGCGTAAATGCCTGCGGCAAATCTTCTGCCTTTACTTCACCTTCGCGCTCGTCAACCATTTTAACGTAGCCACCGAGTGGAATAAGTGACAGTGCATATTCCGTACTATTACTATCTTTTTGGTATTTCCAAATCACTTTGCCAAAGCCAATAGAAAAGCGCAATACTTTTACACCGGTTTTTCTTGCAACCCAGAAATGACCAAACTCATGAATCGCAACCAGTAACCCGATGGCAACAATGAAATAAAATACGGTATGTAATACGTCCATTAAGCCAATAAAGCTTTAATTTTTAACTGGGCTTGTTCACGCGCCTGTGAATCAGCCGCTAAAATATGTTCCAGTGTATCGGCTTCAGTCGCTGTAAATTCAGCCATACTTTTTTCGATAATCACAGGAATGTCAGTAAAACGAATTTTTTCATCTAAAAAGGCTTCGACAGCAATTTCATTTGCCGCATTTAAAACAGTTGGCATAATACCACCCGCTTTAATGGCTTCTATTGCTAAACGTAAACAAGGAAAACGCTCTAGACTAGCCGGCTCAAAATCCATATGTTTCACGCCAAAAATATCCAGTGGCGCAACACCCGAATCAAAACGATCAGGCCAAGCCATTGCGTGTGCAATAGGAATACGCATATCTGGATTACCCATTTGCGCTAAAACACTGCCATCGACATAATCAACCATTGAATGGATGATACTTTGCGGATGAATAACTACTTGAATTTGCTCAGGCTGCATATTGAATAATAAGCACGCTTCAATTAGCTCTAAGCCTTTATTCATCATAGTTGCAGAATCAACTGAAATTTTACGCCCCATGCTCCATTTAGGGTGTGCAACCGCTTGCGCAACCGTGACATCATGCAGTTCTTCAACAGGTGTCGTTCTAAAAGGACCACCTGATGCAGTTAATAAAATGCGTCGTGCTTCAGGTGCATCTTGTCCTGCAACATACCCGGCTGGCATACACTGAAAAATAGCATTATGCTCACTATCAATCGGTAATAATTTTGCGCCTGAATCTTTAATTGCTTGCATAAAGATATCACCGGACATAACCAATGATTCTTTATTCGCTAATAATACCGTTTTTCCTGCTTTTGCAGCGGCTAGCGCAGATAATAAACCTGCGGCACCAACAATTGCAGCCATCACAGCATCAACTGCCTCTAAAGTAGCCACTTCAACTAAGGCTTCTGCACCGGCAAGAACCTGCATTTTAGCAATTTCTGTTCCTACAATCTTTGCCTTGAACTCAAGCGCTTTTTGCTCATTAACAACAACAGCGACCTCAGGCTTAAATTCAATACATTGCTCAAATAATGTATCAATATTGGTATTTGCCGTTAACGCAATTACTTTATATAAGTCTGAATGGCGCTTAACCACATCTAATGTACTAACACCAATAGAGCCTGTTGCTCCTAAAACACAAATACCTTTCATTATTATCACTTCCGTCTAAATTTTATTTATTCACACCACAATCGCAGTACGCTCTAACTTAAGTAACGATACCTTGCCCCATCCAGCGAATAAGCCACGCACCCGCATAAAATACAGGGACAGCAGCAATAACACTATCTAAACGGTCCAAAATTCCGCCATGCCCAGGTAAAATCGTTCCGCTATCTTTTACACCACGAATACGTTTTGCAGCGCTAAAAAATAAATCACCATAAATTGAGACTAAGACAGTAATCACTGACAGTAGTACGAAATCAGCAATATAAAGTACCCACATTTCATAATACAGAGTAAAAACGATACTAACGACAACAGCAGAAGCTAAAGCGCCGTACATACCTTCTAAGGTTTTTCCCGGACTAATTTCGACTGCTAATTTAGTTTTACCAAACTTTTTACCCGTAAAATAAGCACCAATATCAGCAGCCCAAATTAAGATAAATAAATACATCGTCATCGCGGGTTCTTCTAATACGATTAAGCGCGATAAAAATAACCACGCAGAAATTAAAAGAAAGCCACCTAATAATAATTTTTTCGTCATCGTCATGCTGGTTGCTAATAAATCGCCACCTGCTTTACGAATTTTAATCATTACCCAAAACCAAAATAGCACTGGCGGAACGACTAACCATTCAATTAACCCTGACTGCGTTCTAACCTCAGGCCAATTAGCCATTTGTGCGATTAATTCCAGCGTTTGCGTCCAAAATTGCAAAATTGCCATAGGAATCAGCATCAATAGTAAAAAAAGTACTTTGATTACTGTTGATTTAACACCGGCTAGATTAGTCCATTCCCAAGCCCCCACTAATAAAACCGCCGCCCAGATTAATGAAAAGTATAAATGGGGTAATTTAAAGATAGCCAAAACGACTAAAGGAGCTAACACAGAAGCTGTAATTACGCGTTGTAGTAACATATTTTTATTATTATATTTTAATTAAATAAGATTGAACGAAGCGAATTAATCAGCTTCATGAGAATTTTCAACTTGCTCACTGGTGCGACCAAAACGACGCTGTCGCGTTAAGTAGTCGTCCACAGCATTTTGCATCGTTTCAGCATTAAAATCCGGCCAAAGCTCATCTGTAAAGTGGAATTCAGTATAGGCAAGTTGCCAGAGTAAGAAGTTGCTAATTCGTTTTTCACCGCCTGAACGGATAAATAAATCTGGCTCGGGTAAATCAGGAATGGAAAGTTCAGCGGCAAGCAAATTTTCATCAATATCACTCGGCTCTAATTCGCCTAGTTTGACTTTCTCAGCCACTTTTTGCATGGCTAAGGTAATATCGCGATGACCACCATAATTAGCCGCAATGACCAAGGTTAAACCGGTGTTATTTTCTGTTTGAGACTCGCTATCAGCCATTTGCTGTTGCATTTTTGCAGAAAAAGCTTCGCGCTCCCCAATAAACTTCAAGCGGACATTTTTTGCCGCTAAGCTTTTGATTTCTTTATCGAGAGTTCCTACAAACAGATCCATTAGCTTAGACACTTCATCTTTAGGTCTACGCCAATTTTCACTACTAAATGCAAATAAGGTTAATACTTGGATGTTTTGCGCATCACAATACTCAACCACACGTTTTACCGCTTTAACACCAGAAATATGCCCCATAAACCGGGGTAAATAGCGATTTTTTGCCCATCGCCCATTACCATCCATAATGATAGCAATGTGCTTTGGGTAATGGCTTTGTTTGCTCACTTCTTTTTCTGCTTGCATATTAACCGCCTAAATAGAAAGTAAATCAGCCTCTTTTTCTTCTAATAACTTTTCAACTTGCTTAACGTATTCATCAGTTAATTTTTGAACTTTATCTTCGCCACTTCTTGCTTCATCTTCAGAGACCATTTTTTCTTTTAAGGCATCTTTAATTTCTGCATTTGCATCACGTCGAATGCTACGAATAGAAACACGGCCGCTTTCAGCTTCAGCTTTTACAACCTTAACTAAATCGCGACGACGCTCTTCTGTCAGCATCGGTAGAGGAACACGAATGACATTACCATTGGTTACAGGGTTTAGACCTAAATCAGATGACATAATCGCTTTTTCAATCGCCTGCATTAAGCTTTTTTCCCACGGCGTTACCGCTAGAGTACGAGAATCATCAATGGTTACATTAGCCACCTGAGATAAAGGTGTATCTGAGCCATAATAAGAAACAACGACTTGGTCTAGTAAGCTTGGATGTGCACGCCCCGTTCTTATTTTTGTAAAACCTTTTTTTAATGCTTCGATGCTTTTAGCCATTCGTTCCGTTGCATCTTGCTGAATATCATTAATCATTTTATTCCTCTATCTTTAACACTTAATCTATAAATAACAACGTCGTTTTAACGTGTAATTAACGACCCTATCGTTTCACCTTGCATTAACTTCATCACAGCACCTTGTTCAAAGATATTCATGATACGCATCGGTAAATCATTGTCTCTACATAAAACTAAAGCAGTGGTATCCATTACATTCAGTCGTTGATCTAGCGCTTCATCATAAGTTAGCTCAGGATAAAATACCGCATCCGCTTCTTTTTCAGGGTCTGCTGAATAAACACCTTTAACTTTAGTCGCTTTAATCATTAATTCGGCACCAATTTCGATCGCTCTTAAGCTCGCAGCAGAATCTGTTGTGAAAAATGGATTACCGGTACCGGCAGCAAAAATAACCACGCGGCCTTTTTCTAAATGTCTGACTGCTTTACGTTTAATATAATTTTCACACACTTGGTTAATATCTAAAGCACTCATCACACGGACGGGTTGCCCTAAATATTCCAAAGCATCCTGCATCGCCAGCGCATTCATTACTGTCGCAAGCATCCCCATTTGATCGCCTGTTACGCGTGTTAAACTCTCTGCAACTTGCTCAGCACCGCGTAAGATATTTCCACCACCGATGACTAAGCCAACTTGGATTCCTGCATCACAAAGTTCCTTAACCTCTGTTGCTAAACGTTTTACGATTTCAGGGTCAATACTTCCCCCAGAATCACTCATTAACGCTTCACCACTCAATTTTAGTAAAATTCTTTGGCAAATAAGCTTAGTCATCAATGTTCCTCTCTATTAATCTTAAAAATCAACCGCTTTTCAAGCAATTAATACACAATCACCTCTTTTTAAGTATAAACAAAGCTTTCAGAGCAAAAGCCACTCTAAAAGCTTTATTATGACTTTTTATTCGCCGCGAACTTGTGCCATTACTTCTGCAGCAAAATCGCCTTCATCTTTTTCGATTCCTTCGCCTACCGCAAGGTTAATAAAGCTTGATACTTTATTATCTTTACCTTTTACTAATTGTCCAACCGTTACTTTGTCATCTTTAACAAATGCTTGGCCTTCTAATGTAATTTCAGCTAAGAATTTTCTAATACGTCCGCCAATCATTTTTTCAATGATTGCAGCAGGCTTACCACTTTCTTCTGCTTGAGCAACAAAAATAGCTTTTTCTCTATCAATTGTTTCTGCAGGCACTTCAGATTCAGAGACACAAACAGGCTTACTTGCTGCAATATGCATCGCTACATCTTTAGCTAAGGCTTCATCTGCTTTATCTAAACAAACCACAACACCAATTTTTTCGCCATGTAAGTAGTATCCAGTTCCACCTGTTGCAGATACTCTTTCGAAACGTCTTAGAGTGATGTTTTCGCCTAATTTAGCAATCAATGCACGACGTGTTTCATCTATACTTTTGCCATCAGCTAAAGCAAGCTCTAGTGCTGCCTCAGGTGTTGTTACATCTGACGCTAAAATTGCAGCTGCAATTCCTTCAGCAAAGGCTTTAAATACATCGCCTTTAGCAACAAAATCTGTTTCACAGTTAACATCAATAATAACTGCATTTTTTGTATCATCACTTTGCGCTACTGCAATACGACCTTCTGCAGCGACACGGCCTGATTTTTTATCTGCTTTTGCCAAGCCTGATTTACGCATATTATCAATAGCAAGTTCCATATCGCCATTTGCTTCTTTCAACGCTCTTTTACATTCCATCATTCCAGAACCCGTACGCTGACGTAGTTCTTTTACCATTACTGCTGTAACACTCATTTTAGAACACCTTAAAAATACTTTTCACTAAAAAAACGCCTCCAAGTGGAGGCGTTTCAAATAACTGTTCTGCGTTAATCCCTCTAACGCTTAACTAAAAATAAGATCAAACTTATTTAGCTTCAGCAGCTTCTTCAACAAACTCATCGCCTTTAGCAGATACATCTAGTCTTGCCGCTTTCGCTTCTAAAATAGCTGTCGCAGCACTTTCTACATATAACTTAACCGCACGAATTGAATCGTCATTTCCAGGAATAACATAATCAACACCTTTTGGTGTGTTGTTTGTATCAACAACGCCGATAACAGGAATACCTAATTTTTTAGCTTCGCATAATGCATTTTTTTCGTAACCAACATCTAAAACGAAAATAGCATCAGGAACGCCACGCATGTTTTTAATACCACCTAAACTACGCTCTAATTTTTCCAGCTCACGTTCCATACCTAACGCTTCTTTTTTAGAAAAACGTTGTTGTAATGTACCGTCTGCTTTCATTGCTTCTAACTCTTTTAAACGAAAAATAGATTTTTTAATCGTTTTGAAGTTAGTTAACATTCCACCTAACCAACGGTGGTTTACATATGGCATTCCACAACGTATTGCTTCATCAGCAACTGCTTTACGTGCAGATTTCTTAGTTCCAACAAACAAAATATTTCCTTTGTTTGCAGTCATTTGACCTACGTAGTTCATAGCATCATTAAATAAAGGAAGTGTTTTCTCTAAGTTAATGATATGAATTTTGCTACGTGCGCCAAAGATGTAAGGTGCCATCTGAGGGTTCCAGTAACGCGTTTGGTGTCCAAAATGAACACCTGCTTCTAACATTTGACGCATAGATACTGCAGCCATGTATTTCTCCTAATAATTTTCGACCATGTCGAAAAGGGTTACGCCTCCATCTATCCCAATTAGAAACCAGCTTTTCAACTAGCACCCAACTAATCGTGTCGATAGATGTGAGTATTATTATGCTCATTGCAATAGGCAATTGAGTCATAGATGAACTTACCTTTATACCACATTTAGCTCTACACAACAATGAAACATCTGTTAAAATTCGCCATCGACTCCTCTTTATAATTACCTCGATTTTATTATGTCTATTCTCATCAAGTCCGCCTCTGAAATTGAAAAAATGCGCATTGCCGGCAAACTTGCCGCCGATGTCCTCGACTTTATCGCCCCGCACGTCATCCCCGGCGTAACGACCAATGAATTAGACCAGCTTTGCCATGACTATATTGTTGATGTTCAGCAGGCAATACCCGCACCACTCAACTACCGCGGCTTTCCAAAGTCCATCTGCACCTCAATCAACCAAACGATTTGTCACGGCATTCCTAATGAAAAGAAATTAAAAAATGGCGACATTATTAATGTAGATATTACCGTCATTAAAGATGAATACCATGGTGATACCAGCAAAATGTTCTACGTTGGTGATGTAGCCCCCCATGCAAAGCGTTTATGTAGCATCACTCAAGAATGCCTAATGCTCGCTATCGAAAAAGTAAAACCCGGCTGTACGCTTGGCGATATAGGTGAAGCCATTCAAAAACATGCCGAATCAAATCGCTATTCTGTTGTCCGTGAGTTTTGCGGGCATGGTATAGGCATAAAATTTCACGAAGAGCCGCAAGTATTACATTATGGCGTAGCAGGCGAAGGCGAAGTATTAGAAGCAGGGAATATACTTACTATTGAGCCGATGATTAACATTGGCAAGCGTCACATAAAAGTACTTAAAGACGGCTGGACAGCTGTCACTAAAGACCGTAGCCTTTCCGCACAATGGGAACATACAATTCTAGTCACAGAAACAGGCTACGAAATTTTAACTTTACGCCTAGAAGAAGCGTAATGAACTCCTCTACTAGCCTGCGTATAAAACTCGCAGTTAAACAACACAACACGCATTTAAAATCTAGCTTTTCACCGCAAAAGCCTATCCTAACGTTTCTGCGAGCCAAGTCTTTATTTATCGATGGTGCCTTGCTCTGCTTATGGAGACATGCCTTCTCATCCACACCAGATCACTTCACCCTAGTTGCTGTTGGTGGTTACGGACGCAGAGAAATGTTTCCACAGTCTGATGTCGACCTATTAATACTAACCAAAGACAGCCCTAGCGAAGAAGAGAAAGAACAACTCAGTCAGCTGTGTACTGCACTTTGGGATACCGGGCTAAAACTGGGATTAAGTATACGCAGCTATTCAGAATGCCTACAAGCTGCAAAAGATGATCAAACGATCATGACGTCCTTAATGGAATCAAGATATTTAGCAGGCAACAAACAACAATTAGAGACGCTCGACCAACAAATTTCCGATCATAAGCTATGGAGCTCTCAAGACTTCTTCAACGCAAAAATAGAAGAACAAAAACAGCGTTACACAAAATTCCACGATACCGCCTATAACCTAGAACCTAATATCAAAGAAAGCCCAGGCGGGCTTAGGGACTTACAAATTATTAGCTGGGTATTTAAATACCACTACCAATGCCGCAGCCTAAAAGATTTAAAACAATATGACTTATTAACTGAAGCGGAGTACGACGAACTCTTTGCTGCACGTGAATATCTCTGGAAAATACGCTTCTCCCTGCACCTACAAACCAACCGCTGTGAAGATCGCTTATTATTTGATCAACAGCGAGAAATTGCTGGCACTTTTGGCTATGGCGGACAAGAAAGAAACATAGGCATCGAGCAATTCATGCAGCACTACTTTAAAACAGTAATGCAGCTAGAAAGGCTCAATGAAACCCTAATGCAACTCTTTAACGAACATTGCCTTCCTCACAGCAAAAAGCAACAAACCCTCAACGCCAAATTTAATAGTGTCGCTGATTACATCACCACCAGTAATCCCGAGGTATTTCAATCACACCCTCGCGCTTTATTAGAAATTTTTCTGCTACTGCAAAAAACACCCTCCTTAAAAGGCATCCAAGCAAACACTATTCGACAAATCAGAGCTAACTTACATTTAATTGATGATAACTTTCGTGCAGATCCACTTGCCCGCCAGTTATTTATCGATATTTTACGCCAACCGCGCGCGATCAATCACGTCTTACGCGCAATGAATCGCTACGGCGTATTAGCAGCCTACCTGCCAAGCTTTGATAATATTGTTGCACGCATGCAATACGACTTATTTCATATTTACACCGTCGACGTGCATACCCTTTTTGTCATCCGCAATTTACGCCGCTTCGCGCTTGAAAAGCACAATGATGACCTACCCTTTTGCAACGGCATATTTTTACTGATTCCTAAACCTCATATTCTCTATATTGCTGGTTTATTTCACGACATTGCCAAAGGAAAAAAAGGCGATCACTCTGTTTTAGGCGAAGGCATTGCGCGCCAATTTTGCATAGACCATAAAATATCTGAACACGATAGCAAGATCATCTGCTGGCTAGTAAAAAATCACCTCATCATGTCTAGCACCGCTCAAAGTAAAGACATCAGTGACCCTGACATTATCCATGCCTTTGCCGCCAAAGTACGCAAACCAGAATACCTTAATTATCTATACCTGCTGACCGTTGCAGACATTCGCGCCACCAACCCAGCCCTCTGGACATCATGGAAAGATAGCTTACTGCGCGAACTATACAGCGCGACGTTAAATGCATTACGTCGTGGACTAGAAAACCCAATTCTGCAAGAAGACACGATTACAGAGACTCAAGATGAAGCTCGTAAGGAATTAATAAAAAAAGGACTATCAGAAGAAAAAATAAATTACGCTTGGCAACATATTAATAATGATTATTTCTTACGCTACTACTCAGATGAAATTGTTTGGCATACGCTTGCCATTAATGCAACGCCCGAATCAGAACTCCCTTTAGTCCTATTGCGCCCACAAAACCAACGCGGAAGCGCTGAAATATTTATTTATACCCACGATAAAAAAGAGAATTTTATCTTTTCACGCAGCACTGCAGCAATTGATGCCCTAGGTCTCAATATCCTAGACGCTAGAATCATTACTACAAAAGATCAATATACTTTAAATAGCTTTCAAGTGCTCGAGCAGTCCGGTGAGCCAATTACTGACCTTTTCAGAAAAATACATATTTGCTCAATCGTCAAACAGCAACTACAAACATTACCCAAAACCTTACATCATCAACCGGCACGCACACGTCAAGCAGCCAACTTCCCAATAAAAACTCGTGCGTTTTTTCATGAAGACCCAACAAACAATTACACACGACTAGAGCTAATAACAACCGACCAACCCGGTTTATTATCCAAAATAGGCAAACTATTCCTAAAGCATCATTTTAGCGTCACTAACGCCAAAGTTACTACGATTGGTAGCCGCGCTGAAGATATGTTCTATTTAAGCTATCAAGACCAGGCTAGCATACCAACACAACTACAAGAAAACTTTCTCTACGACTTACTTAAGCTACTCAAACAAGAGGCGTAAGAGCGGAGTATTAGTGCGCCTAGAATAGGCGCATAATTTAAAAAACACGCGTGTCATTGCCACAGTCTTTTATCAAAAATTCATTTGTATAAGAACATAGAGTGTTACTAAGAACTAGCTGGAGTGACGATACAAGCCATGACGTAAGAAGCTTTGGAGCCGCTAATACTTATGGCTTTTTATCTACCGCCGTCACCATGGCATCAATTTTATTTTCATGTAAGCGCGAAACAATCGCATCGACTGACTTTATTTGCTGATAAGGGCCAATCTTTACTCGAAACCAAGTAACACCGTTCACTTTTGCTTTCTCAATTTTTGGAATAAAGCCGAGTAAAAGTAGCTTAGCTTTCAAGCTATCCGCATCCTTCAGATGCCTAAACGAGCTAACCTGCACCGAGTATTCTCGATTTTCTACAGCCTTGCCGATACGCTCAGCACGCTTATATGACTTAATTTCATGGTCAGGAATGGTAAATTCAGCCTCAGGCAATAAGGTATAAAAATCATACTGAATTTCAGGCAATGCCGTCTTTTTAGGCTGAACCACCTTAACCACTGGCAACTTCTTAGGTTTACTCACTGACTTTGGCTTGATTCGCGCTGTGTTTTTCGGAACATCCTTACGCACTATTTTGGCTGGCTCAGGTTCAGATGGTTCCATCGACTGCAAACTATACAACAAATAAGCAAAGCCACCCACCGCCGCAATTGCAAGCAATATCCGCCCAAACGGAAGTGATTTTTTTACCGGCTTTGCTTTAACGCGCCTGGTAGTCGCACGTGGCTTTTTCTTAGCCGCCGGCTTTCTAGGTGCGTTCGCTCTATGTTTATAATCGCGAGCCATTACATCGCTTCTGGCGTATTAACTTTCAACAAACCTAAGCCATTAGCCAAAACTTGCTTAACCGCACAAATTAAATTTAAACGCGCATTACAAAGCTTATGATCATCAACAATAAACGGATGCGCATTGTAATAACTATGAAATTCAGCAGATAATTCACGCAGATAATTAATTAGTTGATGCGGTTCATAATTCACCGCTGCACGCTCTAAAATTTCTGGGTATCGCGCCACATTAGCCACTAAGCTGATTTCTTGTGCTTCTGTCAGCATCATTAAATTTTCATCACCCAGCGCAATATTGCGCTGCATTGCTTTTTCATCTAACTGCCTTAGCACACTGCAAATACGCGCATAAGCATACTGCACGTAAAAAACTGGATTTTCATTGGTTTTTGAAGTCGCTAACTTTAAATCAAAATCCATATGTTGCTCAGATTTACGCATAACATAGAAAAAACGCGCGGCATCAGCACCAATTTCTTGGCGTAATTGACGTAAAGTAACAAAGGAACCAGAACGCGTAGACATTTGCACTCGTTCTTCACCACGATATAACACAGCAAACTGAACCAATAACACGGTTAATTTTTCATCATCCGCACCTAATGCACGCATTGCTGCTCTAACACGCGGAACATAACCATGGTGATCAGCCCCCCAAATATTAATGATTTGATCAAAACCTCGATCTAATTTATTCATATGGTAAGCAATATCTGACGCAAAATACGTACTTTGACCATTATCTCTAACCACAACGCGGTCTTTTTCATCACCTAGCTGACTAGAAGCAAACCACTGCGCACCGTCCTTTTCATAGATATGCCCTGCTTCACGCAAGCGACCTAAAGCCTCATCAATAGAGCCGTTATCCATCAGCTGTCGCTCAGAAAACCATTGCTGATAATCAACACCAAACTCACCTAAATCTTGGCGAATATCACTTAAAATATCATTCAAGCCGGATTGAAAAATAGCACGATAAAGGTTGCTACCCAGCAAAGTTTTAGCACGATCTATTAAGCCATCGATATGTAATTCTTTATCACCCCCCTGCGGCTCATCAGGATGAATATCCTCAAAAACTAACTCGGCAGAATGGCGATATTCATTTTCAGATTCCTTATGAATAGTCCCGGCAATCTCACGAACATAATCCCCTTTATAGCCGTTTATAGGAAAAGTAAATACTTCCCCGCACTCTTCAAGGTAACGTAACCAAACACTGGTTGCCAAAATATCCATTTGGCGACCCGCATCATTAACATAGTATTCACGTTCCACTTCAAAACCGACTGCCGCTAATAAATCAGCAACCGCAGAGCCATAAGCTGCTCCACGTCCATGTCCAACATGCAAAGGCCCTGTTGGATTAGCAGAAACAAATTCAACCTGCACTTTTTTACCCTTACCTACTTCACTTAAACCAAATTGAGCACCTAAATTATGAATCTGGCTAATAATTTGGTATTGCGCGTTAGGATCGATAAAAAAGTTAATAAACCCAGGCCCTGCAATTTCCACTTTTAAAACCGCGTCATCGCTAGGTAGGGCCGCAACCAACTTTTCAGCCAGTTGTCGTGGATTCATTTTCGCAGGCTTTGCCAGCATCATTGCTAAATTCGTAGCAAAATCGCCATATTGCAGATCGCGTGCGCGTTCAATTGAAATTCTTGGGGTTAGCTCAGAGTCGAGTATAGAGTCTGCTTTTAAGGTATTAACAGCAAGCAATAAGAGAGATTCTAATTTTTGTTTCATGCGAGTAAGGAAGCCGAAGGTAAAGTAATTAACCCAGCATTATCCCTTAAAATGAATCTCAATGCGTGAAATAAATCACAAAAATCACAGGGCTAACCACCCCGTATCAAGCTAGTTACGATCACCAAGTAGAGTAAGGGTTCCTAGAGAGTTGATTATTATAGTAACGAACATCCTCAGTCACCTCATCTCCGACCCAATCTAATTTTTCAAAAACCTCATCTGCTGCATTCAATTCAATTTCTGCAACAATTAAACCTTGATTATCGCCTTTAAATTCATCAATTTCCCAAGTATGCGCCCCCACTATCACGATATGTCGCGTTTTTTCAACCAAAGGCAAGCGACATAAAGTACTGAGTAATTCATGCGCATCTTCCGCAGGGATGCTGTATTCATATTCACTACGTTGCGCACCTATCGTGGCACTTTTTATATTAAGTTTTGCAGTATCATCACTGACGCGAACTCTAACCGAACTATTTTTATCGCTATTTAAATAGCCTTGGCGATAATTAATCGATTTAACAACGCCAGAACGCCAGTTATCGTTAGCAAGTAAAAACTTACGTTCTATTTCTATAGCCATAATTTCTATTTTTGAATTGATTAAAATTAAGCTTACGCTACCAAAAATCACACAGGAATAAAACTTAAATATAAACAACAACCTTCATTTGAGCCTATTCTTAAGAACGTGCACGTAATAATATCCCGAAATTATAACGCAGGATTTTTGCTTCAGGTGGAATGATCTCATGAGGCGCATAGTTATTCTACGTAACGAATGAGATAATTTCAGCTGGAGTAAAAAGACAAGTTAGAAATCGGGAGCTTGTTTCGTGCACGTTCCTTAAATACCATTTAGCGCGTTTTTTAAGGTATAATCCTCGACATTTTATGGCTTACAAAAAGCGTTTATTGTGTCTAGTTTAAACAACGATTTATCTACTTTTCAAGGACTTATCCTTGCCCTACAAAACTACTGGTCTGAACAGGGCTGTGTTTTATTACAACCTTTAGATTTAGAAGTGGGTGCAGGTACTTTTCACCCAGCCACTTTTTTACGCGCTATTGGCCCTGAGCCTTGGAAAGCCGCGTATGTTCAGCCCTCTCGCAGACCTACCGATGGGCGATACGGTGAAAACCCCAATCGTTTACAGCATTATTACCAGTTTCAAACTGTCTTAAAGCCTTCACCCGCGAATATTCAAGAGCTTTACCTCGATTCTTTGCGCCATATCGGCTTAGATTTATTAGAGCATGATGTACGCTTTGTTGAAGATAACTGGGAATCACCAACACTAGGCGCTTGGGGATTAGGCTGGGAAGTTTGGCTAAACGGTATGGAAGTCTCGCAATTCACTTACTTTCAACAAGTAGGTGGGTTAGAGTGCCGACCAGTAACCGGTGAGCTAACCTATGGCTTAGAACGCATTGCTATGTATATTCAGGGTGTAAAAAGCGTTTACGATCTGACTTGGGCAAAAGCACCCGATGGTTCCGTGGTGACTTACGGCGATGTCTTTCACCAAAACGAAGTTGAAATGTCTGAGTTTAATTTTGATCACGCCAATGTTGATTTCTTATTTGCGAGCTTTGATACTTACGAAGCTGATTCCGCTAAATTAATAGAAAAAAACTTAGCGCTCCCTGCTTATGAAATGGTATTAAAAGCCTCGCATGTCTTTAACTTATTAGATGCACGCCACGCAATTTCCGTAACCGAGCGTCAACGCTATATTTTACGTGTAAGGAATATGTCTAAAGCCGTCGCAGCAACTTACTATGCTTGCCGTGAATCATTAGGTTTTCCATTAGTTAAAGACACAGGAGCAGCCTAATGAGCGCAACAGAACATTTATTATTTGAACTCGGTTGCGAAGAACTTCCTCCAGCTTCACTACGCAAATTAAGCAATGCACTCACAGCAGGTATTCAACAAGGTTTAACGGATGCCGAACTCAGTTTTGGCGAGTGCATTAGCTATGCCACTCCGCGCCGTTTAGCCGTTTTTATTAAAGATTTAGCCAACGCACAAGCCGATAAATCAGTAGAAAAACGCGGCCCTGCCGTACAAGCCGCGTTTGATGCTGAAGGAACGCCTTCAAAAGCATGCCAAGGCTTTGCTAAAAGCTGTGCTACGACTGTCGATCAACTAGGCCGTTTAAAAACTGACAAAGGTGAATGGCTTGCCTATACACAAGAAGTAAAAGGTAAGCTTAGCACCAATTTACTGCCTGATATTATTCGTAAAAGCATTCAGCAATTACCCATTGCTAAACGTATGCGCTGGGGTGCATCTAGCACTGAATTTGTACGTCCTGTGCATTGGGCCGTATTACTGTATGGCAAGCAAGTCATAGCAACAGACATTTTAGGGTTAACCACGGGCAACACCTCATTTGGTCATCGCTTTCATGCACCTGAAGCGATCAACATAGAGTCCCCTGAAAGCTATGAAGCAACTTTACTTGCTAAAGGTAAAGTAATCCCTAGTTTTGATCAACGCCAAGCTATGATTTTTGAGGCTGCCAATACAGCCGCTTCAGCAGTCGGTGGAATAGCGCATATTGAAAACGATTTACTCGAAGAAATTGCCGCGCTTAACGAATTCCCAGTACCGATCACGGGAAATTTTGATACCCGCTATTTAGCACTGCCGGTGGAAGTGTTAATCACGACCATGCAAATTAATCAGAAATACTTTCCGGTTAAAAATGCAGCCGGTGGTTTATTACCCCACTTTATAACCTTCAGCAATATTGAAAGTAGTAACCCAAGCTCTATTCAGCACGGTAATGAACGCGTTATTATGCCACGCCTCGCTGACGCAGAATTCTTTTGGGATCAAGATCGTAAGCACACACTGGAAGATCATTGCGGGCAACTAGAAAAAATAATTTTTCAGAAAAAATTGGGTAGCTTAGCGGATAAATCACAGCGTGTTGCACAGCTCGCTGAATTTATCGCTAACAAAATTAATACTGATAGCGACTTAGTATTACGCGCTGCAAAATTAGCCAAAACCGATTTAGTGACTAATATGGTCGAAGAATTCGGCAGCTTACAAGGCTTAATGGGGCGTTATTACGCACTCGCTGATGGCGAAAACCCTGAAGTTGCTAGCGCAATTGAAGAGCAGTACTGGCCTAAGCAATCAGGTAGCTCGACAGCAACTACAGCCACAGGCCAAGCACTTGCGATTGCTGAAAAAATTGACACACTAACAGGTATTTTTAGCGCCAATTTAATTCCTACCGGCGATAAAGATCCTTATGCGTTAAGACGTGCTACTTTAGGTGCGCTACGGACGATCATTGAAAATAAATTATCCCTCAACCTCATTGAGTGCATTGATTTTGCATTACAGCAATTCACTCATGAATTTGATATCGATAAAACACGTAAACTGTTAATTCCTTTTGTCTATGAGCGCCTAAAAGGCTATTGCTTAGAAAAAGGCTTTAGTGCAGATGAGTTTGAGGCCGTTGTCTCACTTAAACCTACAGAACCTTATGATTTCTTATGCCGCTTACAAGCCGTGCAAAGTTTCAGAGCATTACCTGAAGCCGCCAGCCTTGCCGCTGCAAATAAACGCATTAGCAACATCTTAAGAAAATCGGACAACGCGCCTGCCGATACAGTAGGTACTTTAGTAGAAGCTGCAGAAATTGCCTTATTAGCCTCTGCAGAAAAAGCGGCTGCCGATGTACTGCCACTACTCGCAAGCAACGATTATCCTGCGGCACTCAATCGTTTAGCGAGCTTACGCACTGAAGTCGATGCTTTTTTTGACGGTGTGATGGTGATGTGTGATGACCTTGAGTTACGCGCAAATCGCCTCGCTTTGCTCAATAAACTGTCTAAATTATTTTTACAGATTGCGGATATTTCTAAGCTACAAAGTTAATGTCGGAAAAATATATTTTATTAGACCGTGATGGCGTAATTAACCATGATTCGGATGATTTTATAAAATCGCCCGATGAATGGCACGCTACCGATAATAGCTTACAAGCAATTGCACGCTTACACCAAGCTGGTTACAAAGTGATCATCATAACCAACCAGTCTGGTGTAGGCCGTGGTTTATATAGCGACGCTGATTTAACGGCAATCCATTTAAAAATGCAGCAACAAGTTGAAGCAACGGGTGGAAAAATCGAACAGATTTACTACTGCCCTCACCTACCAGACGCACAGTGTTCATGCCGCAAACCAAAAGCGGGAATGCTATTGCAATTTGCTAAAGATTACGCCGTTAGTTTAGATAAAATTTATTTTGTCGGTGATAGCTTACGCGATCTCCAAGCCGGTATTGCAGCAGGCGCTAAACCTATCCTAGTTAAAACTGGCAACGGAGAAAAAACCTTAGCTACCAACCCCGATTTAGACCTTCCAATTTTTGAGACTCTCTATGACGCAAGCGATTTCATCTTATCCTGACCGTTCCTTATTAGCTTATTTAAAGTCAGCCTTATTATTACTCGTTGTCTTACTCGGCACCGTTGTTTTCTCTATTCTAATGCTGCTAGTTTCGCCATTCCCTTTTGGTTTACACTTTAAGCTAGCCGCCTTATGGGGACGATTTGTCTTAGCAATGACTAAACTTATTTGCGGTTTAAGCTATAAAGTCACTGGTTTAGAAAATATACGCAACACGCAAACAGCAATTGTGCTCTGCAAACATCAATCAGCGTGGGAAACGATTGCCTTAATGGCCTTATTGCCACCACAAAGTGTTTTATTAAAAAAATCATTATTATGGCTGCCTTTTTGGGGATGGGCGATGGCAACATTAAAGCCTATTGCTATTAATCGATCCACACCGAAGCAAGCCTTATCGCAATTATTAAAAAAAGGCGCGATGCGTTTACAACAGGGCTTTTGGGTAGTTATTTTTCCAGAAGGAACTCGCTTAGCTCCTGGAGAAGAAGGTAAATTTAGCGCAAGCGGTAGTTTACTTGCACAACGAACAGGGTATCCTATTATCCCTATTGCCCATAATGCCGGTGAATTTTGGCCACGTAACGGATTCGTAAAGCAAGCAGGCGTTATTCAGCTGCATATAGGCGAAGCAATCCCTACTGAAGGGCGCAAAAGCAAAGAAATTAACAAGGAAGCAGAAGCATGGATCAAAAATGCAATGCTAACGATAGAATCACTTAAAAATAATAATAACCTATGAAAAAATTAGCACTAATCAGTCTTTCAGTTCTTACTTTAACGGCCTGTTCTGACCGCGATGAATATAAACAAACTATATTTGACCTAGTTAGCAGCGATGACGATATTCGCACTTACCACTTAGATCCACAAACGGTAGCTGATTGTATTTTCGATTTAAGCTCTAAAAACATGCCGGGCGTTTTACCTTTTGAACCAAGACGCCAAGAAACCTATGCAGGTTATACAAAAATGATTTCGCTTAAGACATCAAAGAACCCTGCTCAAGTACTTGCTGATCTACGTGAAAGTTTTGGTTCAGCTGAAGCGTTATCAGATGCACATATGAATTATTCAGCAAGCTACTTAGAGTGTATTTCTACTGTCACCAATATGGAACTTGATGACGAAGAAGACGCAACTGAAGACGCTGCAACTGCAGAATAACTAGATTGGGCGTAATTAAATTTATAGGGTAGAAATCACTACCATACCGACTTTATAATCGCCCAATTTCCCATAGAGTTTGATGAGGCTCGTCGAAATCGCTTACCCTACGTGATAACATCTAAGTTACGGTATAATTTTAGATCATTTATTTATGGAGTGAATTAACATGAGCGCAATCGCATTTGATACTCTAGCCTACGCCAAAAAACTTAAAGCATCCGGGTTTACTGAAGAACAAGCCGAGGTTCAAGCTGAAGCAATGGCTGAGTTAGTCAATGAACAATTAGCCACTAAACGAGACCTTAAAGAATTAGAAATGAGCCTAGTTCTCAGACTCGGCAGTATTATGGTCGCGGGTATTGCTGTCATAGCAACCTTAGTAAAAATACTATAACAATAAAAAAGCGCCCTATATTTTAAATCTCATGAAAAAGGATGCTGGGACGCACCCACCTTTACGTACTGATGGGCACGGGATAAAGCCCCTTTACCCATCCTACGCATTTTATACTACTTACGAATGCGTATAACTACCATCTAAAACATGCTGCGACCATTCGGCATTACCTAAATACCACTGTACGGTTTTTCTAATACCACTTTCAAAGGTTTCTTCAGGCGTCCATCCTAATTCCCGTTGAATTTTTTGCGCATCTATCGCGTAACGCACATCATGCCCTGCTCGATCGGTAACAAACGCAATCAGGTCTTCATAACGATTCACACCCGCTGGTTTATTCGGTGCTAACTCTTCCAATAAACTGCAAATTGTTTTAACCACTTCAATATTTTGCTTTTCGTTATGCCCACCAATATTATAAGTTTCTGCAATTTCGCCTTTAGTCGCTACTTGCACTAAAGCGCGCGCATGATCTTCAACAAATAACCAATCTCTAATTTGATTACCTTTTCCATACACAGGCAACGGTTTACCTGCCAAGGCATTCAAAATGATTAATGGAATTAATTTTTCAGGAAAATGATACGGACCATAATTATTAGAGCAATTAGTTACTAAAGTTGGCAAACCATAAGTACGTTGCCATGCTCTGACTAAGTGATCCGAGCTGGCTTTTGATGCCGAATAAGGTGAGCTAGGTGCGTAAGGTGTTGTCTCGGTAAATAAATCATCCGTTCCTTCAAGATCACCATACACTTCATCAGTTGAAATATGATGAAAACGAAAGCTTTCTTTTTTAGCGCCTGTTAGCTGCGCCCAATAAGCACGTGCTTGCTCTAGTAAATTGTAGGTGCCAACAATATTCGTTTGAATGAATTCACCGGGACCCGTAATAGAACGATCCACATGCGATTCAGCCGCTAAATGCATAATTAAATCGGGTTGATGCGCATTAAATACGCGCTGTATTTCTGCTGCATCACAAATATCTACTTTTTCAAAAAAGTAACGTTCATGTCCCTCGACTTCAATCAAAGACTCTAAATTTCCTGCGTAAGTTAACTTATCAACATTAACCACTTTAAATTGCGTGTCTTTAATGAGGTGCCTTACCACAGCGGAGCCAATAAACCCCGCACCACCGGTTACTAAAATAGTCGTCATACTGTTTTCTCGTTTTGTAATAATGCGGTTAAGCATACTTGCACTGAATCACGCCAATAAGGAATATTTAAAGCATAATCCTGTTTAATTTTTGCCTTATTTAATACACTGTAATGTGGACGCTTTGCTGGAGTAGGATAATCTTTTGTTTCTATAGGGCTCAAGGCACACTTTAACTCTGCCAAGGTAAAAATAGCATGAGAAAAATCATACCAAGAACACACGCCTTCATTACTAAAATGATACGTCTCTAAGGATTTCCCAAGAGAATTACTTGCACTATCCGTACTAACAATTTGCATTATCGCTTGCGCTAAATCTGTTGCGTAAGTTGGCGTCCCCACTTGATCAAAAATGACATTTAAAGCATCGCGCTGCTTACCTAACATCAGCATGGTTTTCAGAAAGTTTTTTCCAAACTCAGAATAAACCCAACTTGTACGAATAATACAACCTTTAGGAAAAATCGCTTGCAGCGCCTGCTCACCTTTTAATTTGCTCGCACCATAAACACTTTGTGGGCTGAGCGTATCATTTTCCACATAAGGGCGATATTGCGTGCCATCAAACACATAATCCGTGCTGATATGTATCAAAGTTGCTTGCTGTGCTTTGGCAATTTCGGCTAACTGTTTAACAGCAAGGTAATTGACCTGCTCGGCTAACTCATTTTCCTCTTCCGCCTTATCAACTGCGGTATAAGCCGCACAGTTAATAATATAATCAAAATGATGACTTTGAAAATACGTAGCTATACTTTGCGCCTGGCTTAAATCAAGCTCATTGCGCTGTACAAAGGTAAATTGATACTCAGGATAGGATGAAGAAATTTTATGCAGTGATTGCCCTAGTTGTCCATTCGCACCGGTTACTAAAATAGTGGTTTTATCTATCACCTAGCCTCTCCTATTTAGCATAATAATTAACGTTAAAATCAAAATCTTTAGTTAATTCAGAAAATGCAGGCTGTTTAGTATCTTTTACTGATAATTGCAGGCTGTCAGTAGGTAACTGCCAATCTATCGCTAACTCAGGGTCATTAAACAACAGTCCTCGATCGCATTCGGGTGAATAATAGTTATCCACCTTATAAGCAAAAATAGCGGTTTCACTTAAAACCACAAAACCGTGAGCAAAACCTCTAGGAATAAATAGTTGATGCTTATTTTCTGCCGATAACTCCACAGCCACGTGCTGGCCATAGGTAGGACTACCCGCACGGATATCTACAGCAACATCCAATACCGCTCCTTCAATCACCCGAACTAATTTACTTTGCGCATGGGGAACAAGCTGATAGTGCAAGCCTCTGAGCACACCTTTAGTGGATTTCGACTCATTATCTTGCACAAAATTCACTGCATAACCTAGCGCAACTTCAAATTTATCTTGGCGAAATGTTTCAATAAAATAACCTCGATCATCACCATGAACCTTCGGTTTAATTAATACAACATCTGCGATTGTTTGTGGAATAAATTGCATAATTAGTCCATCCATTCCGCGCGTTGTAATAAATATTGCCCATATTGATTTTTAGCTAACGGTTTAGCTAATTTAATCAGCTGCTGCTTATCAATATAGCCTTCTTCAAAAGCAATCTCTTCAATACACGCCACTTTTAAGCCTTGGCGTTTTTCAATGGTTGCTATGTACTGCGAAGCCTCAAGTAAACTATCATGCGTTCCGGTATC
>Ga0209825_1000043_pt1 | contig 124157 bp, 101 predicted proteins | sample EN8Hudsemesocosm_FD_184631 | JGI IMG/M metagenome (GOLD analysis project Ga0209825, IMG submission 184631) | Methane-oxidizing microbial communities from mesocosms in the Hudson Canyon - EN8B Hudson Canyon (SPAdes) (version 2) | ecosystem: Environmental > Aquatic > Marine > Cold seeps | place... | reverse complement strand
ATCCGCCCGCATAAATCATGTCGCCTTGATGAAAGCGCTGATAATGTACGGCCATTCGAGTGGTTAATGCTATAGGCCCACTCCAAGCATGGGAAAAATTAATATCCTTTAGCGTAGGAAAGGTGCGATAAAAGTTATCGGCCAACATCAAATAGGGGTCGATTTTTTTGTCGCCTACAGGGTCGGTATTATTGCCAAAATAGTAAGCCAATCGGCCGCCAAACAATACCCTATTGTCGGCGGTTAAACGCATATAGTTCAGTTGCGTGCGCGTGTCGTAAATGCCCTGCCGATTCTCCCAACCGATAGACGCCATTTGCTCCTCAGTTAAGGGTTCTGTCATCAGAATACGGTCGCGAATGGCAGAGACCCGTTGATAAATCTTTTTGTGTTGAGCGCCAAAAGCATTAAGCGCCAACAGCACTTTCGGCGCCGTTACCGAACCATTGGGCGTCATTATCTCTACGCCCATCTTGGTTTTTCTATTGCGCTGCATAGGCGTGTGTTCGAAAATTTTAACACCCAGTTCCAGTGCAACTCGCTTTAAACCCCAGGCCAATTTGGCGGGATGAACCGTACCGCTGCGTTTTTTCGACCAAAGGCCGCCATGAAAGAGTGGGGAATGCACTTCGTTTTGAATCGCGTCCTTATCTAGAAGGTGCGCATCGTGACCGTATTTTTTGTACAGCTCATATTCCGATTCGATGTCTGGGAGACCTTCGTCACCAACCGCCACCGTCAGCTCTCCGCCCCACTCCAAGTCACAATCAATGTTATGACGCTCAATGGTTTCTTTGAAGGCGTCCATATTTTCCTTGCCTAAATCTTCCAAGGCAAGCATATCATCGGGAAACAGAGACTGAGCATTTTCCATTCCATGCATAACCGATGTAGAGAGAATAGCCGCGGGCCGGCCCGAGGCTCCAATTGCCACGGTGTTCGCTTCAATAATAACAATGTCGCGCTCTGGTTGATCTTCTTTGGCTTGAATCGCCGCCCACAAACCGGTAAACCCGGCACCCACAATGAGTAGGTCGCAAGTGATGTGATCGGACAAGGCGGCTTGGTCAGAGGGCTTACCCTCGGCATCAAGCCAAAATGGGGCATACTTAACCTTGGTCAGTGCGGCACGTGCAATTGAATCGGTGTTCATTTGGAAGCTCTCCACGACAAGCTACAATTTTAAAATATGGGCAGTGCCAGTTAAGCTCGCCGGTCACAGCCAGGCATAGAGCAAAGCATTTCAAAGACTAAATTTGCGGCCAGCAGGGCCGTATTGCCACTGGTATCATACTGGGGCGAAACTTCCACCAAATCACAGCCCACCAAATTTAAGCCATGACAGCCACGGATTAATTCAATGGCCTGTGTATTGGTGAGCCCGCCAGGCTCCGGGGTGCCTGTGCCCGGCGCAAATGCTGGGTCTATGCCGTCAATATCAAAGCTTAAATAGACAGGGGTTTCACTGCCAATCTGCTGTCTAACTTCTGCCATCAAGGGCCCTAAGGACTTATACCAACAGTCTTCGGCCGTGACAACACGGGCTCCTTGCTCTCGCGCCCAATCAAAATCATCGGCCGAATAACCCGTGGTCCGCAAACCGATTTGAACCATTTTATTGCCGTCGACTAAGCCCTCTTCAATTGCGCGCCGGAAGATGGTGCCATGAGCAATGGGTTCCCCAAACATATGGTCGTTAGTATCAGCGTGAGCATCGACGTGCACCAATGCTACAGGGCCGTGCTTCTTCGCCACGGCACGTAAAATGGGTAAAGCAATTGTATGATCACCTCCCAAAGTGACGGTTTTAACATCGTGTTCTAATAGACCATGATAATACTCTTCAATGATTTTTACTGAGTCCATTAAATTGAAGGTATTAAGTGCAACATCGCCAACATCGGCGATTTGAAACGAATCAAAAGGTGCGGCACGTGTATGCATTCCGTATGGGCGAGTCATCACTGACTCAGCGCGAATTTCCCGCGGCCCGAAGCGCGCACCGGGACGCAAACTGGTACCAATATCCAAAGGCACGCCAACAATGGCAATATCCAAGCCTTCCGCACCCTGCTGTGAAGGCAAGCGGAACATAGTGCCTGGCCCAGCGAAGCGTGGCATATCATTACCACCTAGTGGTTGATTGTAGTCTTCGTTACTCATATCTATTTTCCTCGAAATCTAAAGGCTGATGCGCCCTAGAAGCTGCCTTCGCTCTTCAGCTCAACAATGGTCAGCTCAATACTTTTGCGCAGTGTGCTGACAATAAAGTCAACGTCATCACGAGTCATAATAAGCGGCGGTGACATTACGTTGAGATGCACAATGGCCCGACAAATTAAACCTAATTTGTCGGCGTGATTGGAAATACGTTTACCAATATCTAACTCTTCCGGGAATAATTCTTTGCTAGTTTTATCTGCAACATATTCAACACAAGCCATAAATTTTCGACCGCGCACCTGCCCCACAATGGGCAAGTCCTCAAGTGTTTTCAACTGCTGCTCGAAGTAAGGACCAACCTCCTTAACATTTTCCAGCAGTTTTTCTTTCTCCATGATCTCGATATTTTTTAGTGCCGCGGCACAGGCAACTGGGTGACCAGAGTAGGTAAACCCATGGGCAAAGCAGCGCCCAGAATCCCGCTCGTTCAGCACATCCCAAATATCATCAGAAAACAATAAAGCACCTAGAGGTTGATACCCTGAGGTTAAGCCTTTTGCGGAAGTAATCATATCGGGCATAATGCCAAATTCATCTTCAGAGGCAAACCAGTGCCCCAGACGACCGAAGGCCGTAACCACCTCGTCAGAAACATAGAGAATGTCGTTTTTCTTGCACACATCGTACATGCGCTTCAGATAACCGTCTGGCGCAACGATCACACCGCCTGCCCCCATAATGGGTTCGGCGAAAAACGCCGCCACTTTATCGGCGCCCCCTAGGTCTAAAATCTTGTCTTCAAATTCCTGTACAAGCGAGTCTACAAACTCACCCTCACTCATACCCACTGCCGCGCAACGGTAATAATTTGGGTAGGAAAGGTGGTGAATAATATCGCTGATGAAATCGAACTCTGGCGGATGATCACCCGGTTTGCCACCGATAGACATAGAGGCAAAGGTAGTACCGTGATAGGAATTTTTACGAGAAATTATGTGTTTCTTCTCATGTTTACCACGACAATTCTGATAGTAGTGAATCATCCGAAAAGCAGTATCTACAGCCGTTGATCCGCCACAGGTAAAAAATACATGGTTTAAAGTTTTGGGGGCTAACTGAGCCAGTTTTTCGGCCAGCTCTGCCGCTGGCACGTTGGTTAAATCAACAAAGGGGCTGGCGTATGACATTTTGTAGGCTTGCTCGGCAATGGCCTCTGCCATCTCTCTGCGACCAAGGCCTATGTTGTTACACCACAGGCCACCCACGGCATCAAAATATTTGCCGCCGTCCGTATCGTAAATATAACAGCCTTCCCCTTTGGCAATGGCCAGAGCGCCTTCATCACGGAAAACATCAAAAATTTGCCAGGGGTGTAGATGATGCGCTTTATCCTTTTCGATAATGGCTTTGGTATCGTATTGATCGAATTCACTCATGCCTAGTTCCTCTTGTCTCTCATGGGGCGACCTTTAGGCCCCTTGTGATTACTTAGGCCTACAGGGTATGAGTCTTACCAATTTGTCGCCATACCTCTATTGGGTGATGCGTGGCCTCTTCGACACGGCTACTTGAAAATTAATGGAATGTTGCACGTATTTTATTGAGGCCCGCGACCGATAGAATGGTAGGCAACTAAGGGGTCTGACTCTGACATTGCCTCCACCAGAGACAAGGAGCTCAGAAACAGGGAAAATAACTCTGGCTGTGAAGATATATCGAGTTTGGAGTAAAGGTTTCGCCGATGCACTTTGATAGTCTCCACGGAGATGTCCAACTTACTCGCCATAGATTTGGTGGAGTGACCGTGAAGTATTAAATGAGCGACCTCGCACTCTCGGTCTGTTAACACGGAACGACCAAAATTTTCAAAGGCCTTGCTGAGTTGGCCGTGCATGGTCACTTCTAGCGAACTCAACTCAGGTCGACTCAAGGAGTTTTGCCACTGCCTCTCTACCATCACCAGCAACCAAGGCGTCATCCATTCAAGCAGTTTCAACTCATCTGACGTGTAGGGCTCAATCCTCGCCAGAGATAAATGCAAATAAGCGCCTCCCTCTCTCGCCAATAAATAACCCACTTCATCGGTCAAATTGGAAAACTGATAGTATTGACGAAAGTACTCACTGTCGTAAAAATTATCCGGCGCAATATCCTTTAAGCGATAGAACCCTGAAGGTGCCTGCTCTAGTGTGGCGCGATAAAAGGGGTCTAATAAATAGGCTCCACCAACATAGTTGGCCAGGTCACCTTCTTTGGTAAACACATCTTGGCGTGTTTCCTCACTCAAAAACAGCGGGCGAGCCTGCTCTGGAAAGCCAACCGCGGCCATACTGTCAACGGGGACCTGAGTTCGAATCATCTTTATCAAGGCGGCGCTGAAAAGGTCGCCACCAAGACAGCGGGTAGCATCCGCCATAGCGGCAAAGAGGACTTCTGTATTGCTATCGGGAATAAGCACCGTGTCTATACCGTCTGTTGGATAAACCTCATAGTGCCAGAATGCGCTAGGCGAATACATACCCGGCGAAGATCACTACCACAATAGGGTTATAGCTCGCTTTTTAAAAGGGTTTTAGCCTTATGGGTTCATATCTTAGACTCGCAGATAGCCATTGGCTATTCTCCTACATATCGCTCCAGACGCAACTCTCTGGAGCCTGATTGAACATAGCCAGGTGAACAATGACAATTAGTAGCATCGAGCAAGCTCTTCCACATGCAGACCCACTGATAAAACTCAGTGCCTTTGACACCCCCATGGCGATCGCGGCCGCAATCATCATCAGCTTTGTCGGCAATGCCGTGGTCATAGGCATGCCAATGTTGGTGGGCGCCCTAGCCGACAACTTGGATTTTAGTGAGCAGCAGCTTGGCTGGCTAGCTTCCGCCGACTTAGGCGGCATGTTTCTGGCCTCTATCATGACATCGATGGTGATAACTCGAGTCAATCGACGTCATCTGGCTTTGGCGGGCATTGCCATCGCTATCATCGCCAACTTGTTGTCCGCCCAGTTTCACGATTTCAATACCTTGTTTTACACTCGTGTCATTGCCGGCATTGGCGGGGGAATTTGTTACTCGCTCGGTGTGGGGTGTTTGGCGGGCACCCATCACACCGCCCGGAACTTCAGTATTTTGATGTTTGCGCTGGTCGCCATCAATGCCATTGAGCTTTATACCTTCCCTATCTTGTCAGATGCTTGGGGTATCAACGGGATCTATTATACTTTCTGCCTGGCGTTCAGCCTGTGCCTGCTTGCTATACCAAAATTACCGAGTTTCAAAGAAGAGTCTAGTAGCGTGAGTGCGGAAGCGTCACCTAGCTCTTCCATAAAAATACCCTCTTATTTGCCAAAACTCTGTCTGGCCGCAGTGTGCAGCTTTTACATAACGATCGGTTCATTTTGGGCCTACATTGAGCGCGCGGGTGTCGACGCCGGCTTAAGTGATGAATTTATTACCAATACCTTAACCGCAGGTACACTCTTTACTCTTTTGGGCTGTGTTGTTGCAACTTGGTTGAGTAGGCGCGCAGGACAATCCAAACCACTATTGGCCGCGTTAACTTGCATGACCGGCGCATTGTCTTTATTGGCAATGGGTATCAATCCGATTGTATTTATTATTGGCAATTTTGCTTTCAATCTTATGTGGCTCTTCGTCGATATTTTCCAACTGGGCACCATCAGTAATCTAGATCCCAGCGGGCGCTATGCCGCGTTAATTCCCGGTGCCCAAGGCCTAGCCCAAACAGCGGCCCCTTCTATTGCTGGGTATATGCTGGCTCAGAATGCAGGCTATGGATCGGTGATGATGTTAGGTGCGGCGGGTTCCGTTGGTGCCTTCATAATTTACTGTGTGGTATATGCCAAGCTGAAAAAAATTGCGCCCGATGTTGCCGATTAAGATGATTAGGAGATAGATCATTCGCGCAGATTAGTCGCGAAAGGAAAGAAAAAGCCCCCGTACTCTAACTTAGAATGCGGGGGCTTTTTTATGCGCCTCTTCTTAAAAGCGGGGCTAACACTTCTCTAGAAGTTATAGTTCAAACTCATGCCGTAGCTGGTTTTCATTTGACGGTAAACTACACGACCCGCAAAACCGGTAAATGCATAAGTTTCTGCGTCATTATCTTCAAGGTTCTTGCCCCAGACTGAGACAGACCAAACGTCGGCTGCATCGCGAATGGTTAGCACAGTATCAACACTGCCTACAGGACCATAACCCGTATTGGGGTCACCCAGCGCCGCGAACTGTTCATCGGTCCAACTGGCACTGAGCTGAGCTCGGGCAATCAACTTGTCACCCATTCCCCACTCATAAGCCACAAGGCCGTTGTAGCTCCATTCTGGAGACTGCGCCAAAACCTGGCCTTCATTGATGTCGTTGGCAATGTGATCGACGTTAGAAGGCAAGCTGGAGTCATCGGATATGCCTCGCATATCGGCGGTGGTAGGCGCCTTCGTCACTTTACTGTTCAAGTAGGCAGCACCCAAACGAATGTCCAAACCTTCCATGGGCAACCAATGAATGTCCAATTCTGCGCCTTCAGTTTCCGACTCTGGAATACCAATCATCGTGGTATCGTAAACATCTAAACCGAGGAACACACTAAAGTCATCTTCCAAGTAGGTAATCAAAGACTGACGATTTTTATAATCCATGAAGAAAAGTGCACCATTAATCTGCAAGGTGCTGTCTAGCAATGTGGCCTTGAAGCCCATTTCGTAACTGGTTATTTCTTCTGGAGAAACATACCCCCAAGCAACACCAGGATCAGGATCTAGTACCGGCGCTCCGTAAAACAAACCACTCTTATAGCTAGTGGCAACGTTGGCATAAAATAACCAGTCGTTGTTGGGTATCCAGTCGAGGCCGATTTTACCGGTAACATCATCTTCTGTGTGTGTTTCGTCTAGATCATTCAATATGTCGTTAAACGAACCTTCGAGATCTGTATTCGAATCGATTCCGTCAAAGGCACGTTCGTCTTTTGAGTAACGCAAGCCTACGGTTAACTTAAGCTCTTCATTCAATTCGGTTTCTGTGTGTAGATAAACACCAAAAGACTCGGTTTCCTGCTCATAGTCAGCGATGATTAAATCAGTCCCTACATCACCGAAGGTTTCATAGGCCACAAAAGAGTCGTCAAATATTCCATAGGCATCAACAGTTTCCTGAGAATAATTGAAACCTAGAATCCAACTGAAAGCCCCTTCAGTATTGCCTGTCAGGCGCAGCTCTTGGGAAACTTGGTCAATCTTATTGTCTTGAATGAAGTCGGTAATTCGCTCGCTGGTGCCACCATAATTGTCCACCACAGCTTGGTCATAGGTGTCCCAGGCAGTAATGGAGGTCAAAGTGAAGAGGTCAAAGTCTGTGTTCAGCGTTAAGGCAACTCCGTAACCTTCTTCGTCTCGGCTCACATCCAAATCGCCTACGGTAACTTTACTGGGGTCTTTTGGGCTGTTGAGCTCCGGATAACCCCACAACTCGTGTTGCTCCGCATCGGGAGACAGTGGTGTTGAGTCGTCTTTGCTGTAATAGACTTTCAGCAGGCCTGTTGTAGTATCTGAAAAATCAAAATCCAATAGGCCGCGAATGGCTTTGCTGTCGGCTTTACCAAATTCTTTACCGGTGTTGATGTCTTTCTGCCAACCCTCGCCCTGCTCAACATAGTTGACGGCCACACGGCCACGAACAGTGTCGCTCAAGGCCCCGCTAAGGGCGCTGGTGATTTCAACGGTATTCCAGCGACTGTAATCGGCCTCGAGATAAGCTTCAAATTCATCCGTGGGTTTATTGCTGATAAAATTGATCGCTCCACCTGTGGTGTTTTTCCCATAAAGTGTGCCCTGCGGTCCTTTAAGTACCTCCACACGCTCAAGGTCAAACAACTGGCCGCCAAGAAGGGCTGGTGCACTGGCGAAGACCTCATCAGTGTATACACCCACACCACTGTTATTGTTGGGACTGAAATCGTCCAGGCCAATACCGCGAATAGCGAAAATAGGGGTTCCGCCCGAGGTGGCGTTGGCGGTGGACAACCCTGGTGTATGAGCACCCAAATCAACCGCGCTTTCCATGTTTAGGTTTTTAATGTCTTCACCACCAAACGCGGAGGCAGACACACCGATATCGTTTACGCTCTGGGCTCGTTTTTGCGCGGTTACCACCACTTCTTCTAACTGGTATTGAGCAAAGGCGACATTAACCGAAGCAAGCGTTGCGACACCGATGGAGGCAACTAGGAACTGTTTCTGAAAGGTTCTAGTGTTCATCATTATGACTCTCCTGGGAGTGAGTATTCTATTGATACTTCAAATTTGCATGTGCAGACGATATCCAATACGGGCATCGTCGCAGTAGAGTACTGTTGCTTGAGGTCTGGGGGGAATAACACTATGTAGGTAGTCGAGTGCTTTCCTAAGGTGTTGGCAAGCCACTTTTTCTCTTTTTATTGCTCGCAAACAAACACAGCATATCCAGTGCCAGGCTTGCACCAGCTAAGGCCGTGATTTCAGCGTGGTCATAGGCGGGAGCTACTTCAACCTGGTCCATGCCAACCAAGTTAATACCTTCCAGGCCTCGCAAAATTCGCTGTGCTTGATAGCTGCTTAAACCGCCCACAACGGGCGTGCCGGTCCCTGGGGCAACACTGGGGTCTAAACAATCTATATCAAACGTTAGGTAACTCGGCTGGTCTCCAACACGAGATTTAATGGCTTCTACCACAGCCTCTATACCATTGGAGTGCACCCAGTGAGCATCCAAAACTTGAAAGCCAATGGTGTCGTCAATGGCGGTTCTCATACCTATCTGAATAGAACGGCTTGGGTCAATCAGGCCCTCTTGCACGGCGTGATAGAACATTGTTCCGTGATCGATCGTACCTCTACTGTCATTCCAAGTATCATAATGTGCGTCGAAATGTATCAAAGAAAGGGGCCCGTATTTTTTTGCGTAGGCTTTTATGGCCGGATAAGTGATGAAGTGATCCCCTCCAAGGGCGAGGGTTGCCACGTCTTGCTCTATGATCTTTTCAATATGTGCTTCAATTACACTCGGCACCTCACTAGGAGAACTGCTGTCAAAACCACAATCGCCATAGTCCACTACAGCCAGTTGCTCAAAAGGGTCGAAACCCCAGTGACTTACGGTGCCCCAAGCAAGATTCGACGAGGCCGCACGAATGGCCCTGGGGCCCATACGCGCGCCCGCGCGATTCGAGACCGCTAGATCAAAGGGTATCCCGGTAACGGCGACATCGACGCCCTCTAAATCTCGGCTGTATTTTCTCCGCATAAAGCTTAAAACACCGGCATAGGTGGGCTCTATATCCGTGCCCATCAATGTCTCACGTGTAATAGCAAAATCTGTCGGTCGGCTCATATCAATACTCTCATTCAAAAATAGCGAGAGCCCAGTGTATGGCGAAGATAATTTGAGCGACATCCTCCTTAAGGAGGATAAAGATTAAGCTTGGGGGGGTTGGTACTGTAGGAGTGGATCGTTTTCTGTCGACGCTTCATACAGTGAAACAGAATCTAAAAATAGGTAAAACAGCTCAGATTGGGTGCTGATATCCAATTTTTGGTAGGCGCTTTTGCGGTGAGTTTTCACGGTTGAAATAGCAACATTCAATCTATTCGCCACACTTTGACTGGAATGCCCTTGTAAAATTAACTGCACAACTTCTTGCTCTCGGGCCGTTAACAGGCTTTTACCAAAGTGCAGCATGGCCTGCTGAATACCATGATACAGGGCTTGTTTGGGTTCTTTCTGCAATAAATAGTTTCCCTGCTGTTTTAGCAGCGGGCTAAGGACAGATTGTAGATTTCTTAGAATACTGTGAGCTTGGGGAAATTTTTTTTGGTTCTTTGGCGCCAGGGACAAATGCAGGCAGGCGCGAGGGCTGAGCGATACCATCAGCGTTAATTCGCCTTCCAGTTTCAAGCTTTCATAGTATTTAAGATAAAATTCTGTGTCGCGGAAATGATCGGGAGCCACGTCATCCAGTGAGACCAAACCTTCCCTGCCACCGATGAAGCTCGCCTGAAAAAATGGGTCTAAGCAATATATTCCCGTTTCAACATAAGCTTTAATGTGCCGCTTGTAGTCCGCTTTATCGTAGCGGTGAAAAAGAATTTGTGGCGGTTTCGAACTAGAATATAAGATTATTAGAGGGTCAGTGAAAGCTCCATCTCTGTCCAATAGATTAACCAGCGACGGAAAAAAGCCGTCAGAATAAAGCGCATCTATGGGAGCGGCCAAGTCAGAAATTACATATTGTTTACTCATAATGGTAGGCCGTTTTAATTTGATGTATTTATCATAAGGTAAAAATTACCTGAGCGGGAAAAACAACGCAATACACGACAAGCCTCGGTTCCACTTAGTTAAGGAACAGTCCTACTTAAAACAAACACTCCCACAACAGCATAAGCCATTTTATCATTTCTGGACTAGCATTTAATAGGGAACCTCTCCCATCGAGACCGCAATACCAAATAAGCTTATCTGATACCAATCTCCCTCAGTGTCCCCGAATTTTTACCCAGCGCAAACATCTAGTATAAATCAAATATACAGCAACATCGCAACGAAGATTAGTTGAACAAGCCGTGGTTATGTATATACCCAGATTAGGAAAAAATCAGCGCGGCCAAGAATGCCAATACCTCCTTATCCACAAGTGCCAAAACCACCTTAGCTACAAGTTATTATAGGGCTCTTAACCTATTATTAAACTTTACAAAGATAGTCAATTCTGCGATTTTTCACCCTGAGACACACCCTCGCGAGAGGCGAAATAAAAGCGCAACAAAGCACCTTAAAATTGAACTATATGAGACCTTTATGAATATTCGTGAACAATTTCCTATCTTCCAACACTTTAGGCATATTAATAGTTGCTCTCACGGTGCGTTGTCCCTTGGTGTTCGCAAGGCCTATGAAGATTACTTGAATGATAGAGATCGCTATGGTGCTCCCTGGGGATATTGGGTTGAGCAGCTCGAGGAAGCACGCTCGCTGATTGCAGGACTTTTAAACAGTCCAGTGGATAGAATAGCCGTAACCTCCTCGGTAAGCGCTGCCGTCAACGGAATAGCCGGCACAATGGATTTTAGCGGTGAACGCAATCGAATTGTTGCGACCGATTTTGATTTTCCTTCCACGGCACAAATATGGCATGCGCAAGAATCTCGCGGCGCGGAAGTTATTCATGTAAAGCAGTCACCGGATGGCAATACGATTCCGTTTGAGAATTTTATAGAAGCAATAGATGAGCGCACCAAACTGGTGTCGATCCCCCATGTTTGTTATCGAAATGGTGCCAAACTGGATGTTAAACCGATTATCGATTTAGCCCACAGTAGAGGCGCCATGGTATTGCTGGACAGCTATCAAGCTGTTGGCACTTGTGCGATCGATGCCAGTGCACTGGCACCCGACTTTCTAGTCGGAGGCTTGCAAAAATACCTTTTAGGCTCTAGTGGCACAGGGTTTATGTACGTTAAAGACGATCAATCTTCCGCTAAGATACCGACCAGCAGCGGATGGTTTGCCCAGTCCGATGTTCACGCCATGAACATCTACCAAAATGAACCCGCCTTAGATGCCAGACGCTTTGAGGCGGGAACGCCCAACATCCCTAATCTATACGCCGCAATAGCAGGTATCAAGCTCATTCAATCAATTGGCCTAGACACTATTGAAGCTCACGTCAGAGAGCTAACCGGCGCGTTAAAAGAAGGTGCATTACACCGGGGGTTCAAAATTTCAACCCACCTTGACGCCGACAAACATGGCGCAATGATCGCTATTAAGTCAACAGATATGGACAAACTTGTTGCCGCCTTAATGAGCGAAAATATTGGTACTTCTTGCCGCGATGGCAATTTACGAGTATCACCACACATCTATAACAATATGGAAGACATTGAGTATTTACTGAATGCTATGACGAAGTATAAAGATCTGCTCGTTTAGGTTCGAACGTTTCCATTTCAAACACCCCTTTATAACACTTTGCCTACATCAGCGTTCATGCGCTGCTGTTAGGCACGGTCATCACCACTAAAAATTCTAAAAATCGCACAAAACCAAATAAAAATACTTAGCTTGTTAAAGTGCTCAAACGGATTTTACGTACAAGCGGCCTACCCTCACTCATCCCTGAGCTAGATGATAGACTGCTACGTAAATTTTCGACGTCAGGCATCAACACCATCAATAATTTATTGAAGGATTGTCTCCTGGATAAATCACCCCAACTAGCATCATGCCATCTGCACTGGTGCACTCCAGCGAGTGAATCTGTTTTCTAGGTAAGAAAATAACATCACCCGGTGTCACTTTAGTTTTTAAATTTTCAGTCCACATATAACCCTCCCCCTTCAACACTACTATTGATTCTTCATAGAGATGTCGGTGCATAGCCGCTTTTGACTTGGGAATATCACCAATAAACTGTGTAACAACCTTAGAACCCATGGTTTTATCCACTAGCATTTGAAAGAACCGATTCGACATGGTTTGCCGCTTATCAGGATCGATGCCAATGGTTCTCTCGGGGAAATCATCATTAAAATTACCCGGCATTTCTGCAAGGTACTTCGGAGCAACATCGAGTGGACACACTGAAATGTATAGATGCATTGGCTCATCATGGGGGTTGTGCAGGCTAAAGGCTTCCTGTGGCCGTATATACACCCCCTGCTCTGGATTGACAGCAAAAGGTCGCCCAGATATCGACAGCTCACCATTGCCCTGCGCAACAAAGATAATTACGTCTGAATCGCCGAAACTCAGTATTGGCGACTGCCCCTTAGCTACTTCCGCATAAAACTGTGACTGATGCTGAGCCCCGCTAGCACGAGATATCAACTCGCCCAACTTCATCACGCCCTCTTCACGCTTCGCGATTCGACTCACCTGAATAACGCAACAGCCACCATCCAAAACCGCTCGACCTTGGGCATCTGCAGCAACCACAGGGATTAGAAGGTTCGCCTCACTGTTCGGGTCGTCCTCTTCATAAACGTCCTGTAAGTCATTATGGGCGCCGTCACAAAAAGGCTGGTCGGCGCTGTGTTTACAACCACAAAACAGCACCTCCTCACCTTCTTCTACTGCTTCATAAACAACAGGCAGAAAATCGGTGCCTTTATGAGAACCATCACAAAAGGGTTGTTTTTTACTGAGGCCGCAACTGCACCAGCGGTAACGTTTACCTTTCTCCAACTCGTGATAATAGGGTTTGTATCTTGCGACTTTGGGCAGCTCTTCCACGCCATTACTCCTAGGCAGAATTATTTATCATCAGTGTAATCACGCCATTTTATCGATTTACGCTCAATTATTCGCCGCAAATTTTAGGGAATGCGCCCTAAATCGCACAGTACAAAAAACCCCAAAAAAATGCTACAATCAGCTACTATCAGCAGCGCCCGAACGGCCCCCTATTATAATAAGCCCGAGTACAGCTATGGCAACCAGAGAAACTCAAGACCGAATCATCAACACTGCCCTGGTGTTATTTAATGACTTGGGTACCAAAGCCATCTCTACGAATCGTATTGCAGACGAGTGCGGCGTTAGTCGAGGTAATCTGCACTATCACTTCCGAACTAAAGAAGAGATTATTCAAACCATTTTTCAGCAAATAGACCGTGAAATGGAACAGAATTGGAGCGATGACCATCTTCATCCCACCATGGAATACATGCACGCCATGTTTGACCGACAAATGAAGCTCATCTGGCAATACCGTTTTTTTTATCTAGAACTGAATTCACTGCTGCAAAACGACGCTCGCTTAAAAGTTCTATTTTTTGATAATAGGAGTAAGCGGGTAAAGGAAGTTAAGATCTTTTTTGAAGCAATGATTCAGCAAGGCTATATCAATTTAGCCGACGATCCCGATACCTTGGAATCCTTACTCTTAACCTCATGGTTGGTGAGCGACCAGTGGCCTCAGTATCTTGCCATCAACGAAATGGTTTTAAACGAAGAGAATATTAGTAGGGGCTTCGATCTACTACTGGATATATTCCAACCCTATTTCACGGCAAAGGCAATTGCGGAAAATCAAGAAATCATGCTTAAGCGATCACAGCCACTAACGTGATACCAGCCGCACACCTCAAGATTCCAAGCGCCCAAAAACCACCCGTTTCTATTCGAGCTTATTTTTCTTCACCAGGGGTTTAATACCACCGCCTATAGTAATTATTATGGTTCCAGAAACAACGATAAGCACCCCCACAAGGGCTGACCTTCCCAGCGCTTCAAAGACTATATGCGTAGGGAATATTCTCGAAAAAAACATTTCAAAAACAATTGAGATTAGCGGAATAAGGGCCAGCAATGCACTGCTTTTCGACGCTTCCCAGTAACTCATTGATTCAGCAAATGCTATATAAGCGAACAGTGAACTAAAAGCACACATGAATAACAGTATTATCTCCGCCCCTCTCAAGGCCAGCAAAGAATCTATATCGGCTAAAGGATACAGTATAAGCCCCCCTCCTATATAACAGCACAGCATTATAATCACCGGTGACATCACCTTGATTAGGAGTTTTTGCGCCAAACCATAAATCACCCAAATTGCCGCGGCAAAGGCCATGGTCAGCACCCCGCGGCCATAGGCGCCTCTCAGCTTGAAAATTTCCACTATATCTTTATTAAAGAAAATCGCTAAACCTGCGAGTAACAGAACCACGCCAAGCCACTGCCAGTGGGTAAACGACTCTTTAAACAAGAACACACTGGAGATCAATAATAACAAAGGGCCAATCTGCATAATGACCTGACTAGTTCCCGCGGGAATATCCTTTAATGCAAGCATGAACAAGATATGGTTTGTCAGTAAACCCGCAATCGCGAACAGTATTATTACCAGTGTTTTTTTGCTTAAGGGTTGGTATATTGCTTTGCGGTTTTTAATCAACAAATAAAGTAATAGTGGAATAATCGCCGCAAGAAATCGGGAAAAATTGAGCGTGTACGCATCCAGTACTCCCGTCAGTCCTTTAGCACTAACAGGCATTAATCCCCAGCTCAAAATCGATACAATGGCTAATATTGCACCTTTGTTTTTGTTTTCTATCATGCTTTGCTCAAGTTGTCATAATACCCTGCTCAAACCACTCATATTCACGAGCACAATGCAGATAAGGGTAGACATTAGAATTAAACAATAAGAAACACCGCCGGTACCATACAAAAATACCCAGGAAAATAATGATGATTATTATCCTGGGTATTCGGCAGTGCCCTATTAAAGCTATACCACTACATTCTCCAGCTAAACGAAGCTCCTATGGTACGCGGGCGAGCTGACACAACAGCGGCAGGGTCTTGGAAAGCACCAATGCCGTCGACAATCGCCTCTTCGTTCGTCGCATTTTTTACATATAAGCCTGCGGTGATATTGTCAGTGACTTCGTAGTTAGCGTAGAGATTCGCCATTATGTGGGAATCAATGGCGATGTTAAACGCACTATTGGTTCTGAACTCAGTATTAGTTTCACCTCGGTAGGTTACATCACCGATAAGTGCCAAAGGTCGGCCACCGAGATCAACGTTATATTCCAGAGAGGTATAAAGCTGCCACTCTGGAACATTCGGCATCTCATCACCATCCTGACCATTTATAACCGCAATAGACGCCCCGGGTAATACCGGCTGATCTTCAGTTAATTCGTGGTCGATTAACCAGGTGCCGGTAAAGTCCCATTTTAAGCTATCGTTTAGCAAGGCACTTATCGCCCACTCAACGCCACTCACGGCCGCGGCTCCGCCATTTGTCGTGAAAGGAATATTGCCCGCGGGGTCGCGGGGTTCAACTTGAATATTATCCCAATCAATCTGAAATAACGCGGCATTCAGCTGTAAACGACCATCCAAGAAACGGGATTTTATACCCAGCTCTATATTGTCCAGCGAATCAGAACCATAGGTTGATGGGATGCCAGGAGCAAAGGGTTGGTTCGCATTATTGACACCACCCACTCTGAAGCCTTGAGCGTAAGTCGCATACATCATAAGGTCTTGGCGCGGGTTGTAAGAAAGCGAAACTTTAAAGGAATCATTGTCTTCTTCAAGCTCGACAAGACCAATACCATTGCCGTTTAGCGTTGTGCCTATAATTTCGCCGGCGGGATTGCTGATTGATGCGCCGAAATTATGGGTGGTCGCCTGAATAGAATCGATCTCCGAATCAAAGTGACGCCAACCCACTAACAATTCCCACTGATCATTTAGGTCAATATAGACCTCACTGAAAAGTGCCCATTGATTAATTTCGTCCTCGCGATAACGTCCAAAAAATGCAGTGCCGCCACCGAAAAAGTCGTTAGAATTGAGTTCATTCCATGGCATCGGATTGCCGTGACCGTCGGTAGAAGTAACGTGCGCACTGAATTCACTTTTTTCGTCTTGGCGATAATACCCAGCCAAGAAATTAACTGGGCCATCAAGGCTTGAAGCAAAGCGCACTTCGAGCATATCAATTTCAACGCTCTGCGGTTGCGCAGTTACCCCTGGAGCATCAACGCCAAAAAACAGCAGAATTGGCGTGCTGTCAAATAGGAAGTCAATATCATGCTGATAATTCGAGTATGCCGCTGTCAAATTACCTTTGTCCAATTCAAGCTGAAAGGTTAACCCCAACAAATCCACCTGATCATCACGAGTACTTCTGATGATGTCGGTATTCACATAATCATCACTCGGCGTCAAGTTTGGCAAGCCGGCCAAGGGGGTAAAATTGCCGATACCATCAGCGGGGTCTGCATCGATAATTGCCTGCACCCCTGGGCTCACGTTCGGCCAGGCGCTGACGCCCTTTTTGGTGTAGCGTGATGAACCGCCAACCTCAAGGTCCTGAGTCAGATACATTAAATCCAAGCTTGCATTCTCTTGTATATTCCAATGCACCATCATCCGACCACCGGTGGTTTCTTCACTGTTTACATCGCTGGCATTACCATCATATGAATTGGCGCCCGTTTGCAATCTTGGCTGATCAACCCAACCGGAGTTATCAGAACTCCAAGCCGTCAATCGAACACCCAAAACGTCGTCAATAAGCGGGATATTCACTCCACCGCTCAGGGTATTGTTCTCACCGCCTTCGTTGGTATCGGAAGCGTCCACATCAACAAAAGCATCGAATTCGTTCGCATCAGCGCCACGAGGAATAAAACGAATGGCACCCGCCATTGAGTTAGCGCCGTACAAAGTACCCTGTGGACCGTTTAATACTTCAATTCGTTCTAGGTCGATCAGTTTAATGGGCGCATTTTTACCGCCGCCGTCTTGGGAGTCGGTAGCGGTGATAACATATTCACCAAAATAGGCCCCAACCACCGCAGGACCATTACCGTTGATGCCTCTAATAATATATTCTTTATCGCCAGGTCCCAGGTCCTGAAACTGCAAGCCAGGCACGCTGCCCGCAAACTGCTCAAAATCCAATTGCCCTTTAGCCGCCAGGTCATCCCCACCAACAGCAAAAATAGCCGCAGAAACTGATTGAAGTCCAGCATCGCCACGCTTGGTAGCGGTAACAATTACTTCTTCCAGTACAAGCATATTCTCTGCGGCAATTGCGGAGTACATTGGCAGACTTAAAGGTACAGAGAGACATCCAGTCAGGATGTTGCGTAAATTTTTCATGTTGACGCTCCAGTTTTACCTTGAGATTGACGGCTAATAAAGCCTGTTATTTTTAGTACGATATTATTTTTTTATAGCGTCCAATTCTATTCAAGCATTGAATCCACTGCCGACGCCAAACGTCGCTGCGCATTCCTGCAATAAATCCAGCGTGATATCCATATGCTATCTCCGGTTGAAACTGCGGACATCCGGAAACTGTACAAATCATAGCTTTTTTTAGTTCGTCGGAGGAAAAAGCTTTAGGCTTAGAACCCTAAACTCACCGATACGTTTGCCTGATAGTTTTAACAAATCCACTTATTATTCCGCTGAATACCTAAGCCAACAAGGCCCCTTAAGGCACTAACGGTTTACAGGCCTTGCGATATGGGATCTGAGGTATTTCTGATAGCTAGGCAATCAGGTATTGATTAGGGTATAACCCCTAAAACAAGGGCAGAAATAGGCCCAATTGTCAGACTATAATACGGCACGTAGCTTACGCTAGAACGCAATCAGAACTCTGATCGTTTATTTGTATTATAAAAACATGCCGTAAAGGAAATAATAAAATCATGCCGCAATCCTCTGCTACCAATCATGAAACCTGGTCATCGAAATCTGCGTTCTTACTTGGCACAGCCGGCGCGGCCGTCGGGCTTGGTAACCTATGGCGCTTTCCCTTTATTGCCGGTGAAAATGGCGGTGGTGCTTTTGTAATTCTTTATCTGGGTTTTGTCATATTATTGGGCGTGCCCATAATGATGGCGGAGATGGCCATTGGCCGACAGGGTGGCGCAAGCCCCGTGCAAACAATGCGCAATTTGGTCAAGAAAGAATCACTGCACCCGAATTGGAAAATCATCGGTTGGCTGAGTATTTTCATTCCTCTCATCGGCCTGAGTTTCTACAGTGTGGTTGGAGGCTGGGCTGTGGGCTATGTGATGAATGCCGCCAATGGGGCCTTCGCGGGCTTTGATGCAAACCAATCACAGGCAACGTTTAATGAATTACTGGCCTCGCCTGTAAAGCTATTGCTGATACATACGGTTTTTCTCGGCACTTCAACGTTCATTGTCGCTCGCGGGCTTAGCAAGGGAATTGAATGGATTGCCAAATTCATGATGCCAGCTTTGTTTATATTGCTACTTATTATGGTTGCAAACTCGATATTTTTTGCGGATATTCGAGAGGGCCTAAGTTTTTTATTCAAGCCGGACTTTAGCAAACTAACTACCCAAGTTGTGTTTATGGCTTTGGGACAAGCGTTTTTCTCGGTTGCGATTGGTGTTGGCGTACTAATGACATACAGCGCTTACTTACCTAAAGACATATCGATACCCCGCTCTGCCTTTTCCATCGCAATCATTGACACGGGCGTCGCACTGTTAGCTGGGCTGGCAATTTTCCCTTTAGTTTTTACCTACGGTTTAAGCCCAAGCGGCGGACCGGGACTAATTTTTGTGACATTACCCGTAGCATTTGGACAAATGCCAGGGGGTTCTGTGCTTGGTTTTCTGTTTTTCTTGTTGCTATTCTTCGCGGCCTTCTCTACCGCAATAGGCATGTTAGAACCCGTGGTTTCTTGGCTGTCTGAGAATAAAGGTAGAGGGCGAGCTTCGATGGCTTTTGCGGCCGGTTTCACGGCCTGGGTACTTGGCGCCTTAGCGGCCCTTTCGTTTAATGTCTGGCAAGATTTCAAACCCATGGATTTCATTCCGCTTCTCAGTGAGAAAACGATCTTCGATCTTATGGATTTCTTCGTCTCGAATCTCTTACTGCCGCTGAATGGACTACTCATCGCCCTTTTCGCCGGCTGGGCATTGTCTCGCAAAACGATGCTTGATCAGTTTGGATTCAATGATGGAAAGTTATTCAAGTATTGGTTGTTCACCATGAGATATATCGCGCCGGTCGCCATTGGCTTGATATTTTACACTAGCCTGGTCGCGCCCTAGGGCGCTCGACAGGCTCTAAACCATAGAGCCTGAACGACAGATTCTAAACAATTCCAGCCCACTCACTCAGTAAATACTCTACCGCTTGCAAGCCCAGCGCGTGCAAGCTGAATGTTGGGTTAACCGCACCGCTGGATGGAAAGAGCCCAGTGCCGGCGATAAATAAATTGGGAATATCATGGCATTGACCATAGCGGTTTGTGACGGAATTATCTCTGCTTGTGCCCATGATAGTCCCGCCCAAAATATGCATCCCCACTCGAGGCCCAGACCAGACCTGCTCAGCGCCCGCGGCCTTGAAAACAGCTTTACCTTCCTCTACAGCATGCTGGCACATTAAATCTGTTTCGGCTTGAACATTATGAATGACCTTAGCCAGAGGAACGCCATATTTGTCCTTGTTCGGACTTAGTTCCACGCGGTTTTCGGCAAGAGGCAGATCGTCACCAACAAAAACCATTGTCGCCATATGTTTAGCGGCTTGTTTCATAAATGCATCTAGCTTTGGGCCGTAGATATCAGGACGAGTGTTCGCAATTCCTAACAAACCATTTGGCTTTAATGCGTTAGCGATCAACCATTGATAGCCTCCAAACGCACCTTTGCGGGCAGCCTTATCATCATAATTATCTTGATTGATCAGCTGGCCGCCCGTAGCGCCATAATAGGGTTGCGTGGCTTCCTTGAACAATCCATAGATATTTCCTGCCGGATGGGTCATTAGATATTTGCCAACCAGACCACTGGAATTGGCCAAGCCCTGTGGCTGCGCCTGAGTAGCTGAAGCTAATAATAAGCGGGGGTTCTCTACCGCAAAGGCCGCCAACACTACGACATCGGCCATCTGTTTATGTGATTGACCAGCCTCGTCACAATATTCGACCCCGACTACTTTATCACCCTTTTGATTCGTTAAAATACGTGTGACCGTAGCGCGGTGAATGATATTAGCTTTCGCGACTTTTGCTTGTGGTAGGTAGACCGTTTGAGCATTGGCCAAAGCACCTGTAGGACAACCCGCATCACACCACCCGTCGTAATTGCATGGGTTACGACCCTTGTAAGGCTGGCTGTTAACCGCTAGAGGAATCGGAGCGGTATCGCGCCCCAAGGCTGTAAACCCTCTGGCAATTAGCTCGCCCTGCTTGAAAACTGGCAGGCCTGGCATTGGGTAAGCAGCGCCCTCTGGACGCCACTTTTCCAATTTTTCGTCGCCGCTAATGCCAACTTCGCTTTGCACTCTATCGTAAAAAGGGCGTAAATCTTCATAGTCAATTGGCCAGTCCTTGCCTTTACCATAAAGACTCTTGATCTTAAAATCATTGGCATGTAATCGAGGCCAAACACCGTAGTGATGCATACTACTGCCGCCCGTCCCCCAACCTGCATTGAAGCCATGCCCGATTTTTAGATTGCCTTCTTCTTCAACAGGTGAACCACCCCACTTAAGGCGTCGGGCCCACAACTGCGAACTAACAAGATCTTTATTGCTTCGCTCAGGCCCCGCCTCAAGCATCAACACATGCTTGCCTGCCTGTGCCGCTTTAGCCGCAATGATACTGGCAGCCGCACCTGAACCCACAATAAGCAAATCAACTTTGTCCAAACTATTAATCGCATTATTCATCATTACTTACCAAGACTGTTCAGGTTTAATATGTGGCATATAAGGAATATCCAAACGCTCAAAGCCATCAAGAGTGCCGTAGACAATGTCGGCGGCATCAGACCTTAAGACGAAAAAGAAGAACTCAGCGGGCGGGCCTTGCCAGTCCTTTACTTTTCCTTGAGCCATATCATCGATAATCTGTGACAGTTCCTCGGAATTTAGCGCGGCTATGTGTTTCTGATGTCTTGTTTTTGCCAGCTTTTCAGCGCTTCGTAAAGCAGCGGTATAAAACCCAGCAAAAGGGGCAGGCACACCTAAATAGCGAATCATTAAGAGGCTATTTTCAGAATCAGCACTAAGCTGGCTATCAATAAAATTCCGAATACCTGCTACCCGAGCACCCGGCACAATGGCCTCGACCAAAACTTCCAAAGTAGTAGCATCAGATTCATTGAGTACCGCTAAAGGGACGCTCTGCGCATACGCTTCGGCAGGAGATAACAAGAAGGTTTTTCCGCCAACAGCAAATGACAAAACTAAGCTTGAAGACTTTAAAAATTTACGACGAGTTGTATTCATAGTGAAACATCAATGGTTACAAGAAAAAAACGGAGACATACCTAGGTACGCCTCCGCTAAGCAACAACAATTAGAAAGAGTATTTCACATTCACAGCATAGATACGGGGCGCTCGATAAGACACTTCATTACAACCACACAAAGTCGCTAAATCAAAGCCCTGGATACCCGCTCGTTCATCAGTGATATTTCGAACGGCCAAAACCAATTCCCAATCTTCTTCAACCGACAACCAACTAACACGTGCATTCGACATAACATAACTGTCAAATTTGTCTGCATCAAAGTTGCGCAAATTGTAGTAATACTCATCGGAGTAACTCACATCAGCTTGGACGGCCATCGTGCCTTCGGCAAAAGAGGCCCATTCGTAACGAATTAAAGCTGTAGCTTGTAGCTCTGGCGCGTAAGTAGGGTCAACATCCCGAGGAGGCAGCGGCGAACCATTTCGCAAGGGAATATCTTTAACCGTTGCGTCAAACCAACCAGCACTGAGCATAATATCCAAACCGTCTATAGGATTGGTTTTTAGCTCGAACTCAACACCATAGTTTTCTGCATCGGCATTGATTACGACACCGCCAACACCGATAAACAAAAAGGCCTGATAGTCACTGTAGTCATAGTAAAAAGCATTGGCGTTAAAACGAGTTCGCCCATCATGGAAAGTGGTTTTAATTCCCATTTCATAGGAGATCAAAACTTCTTCGCCATAAGGTAGTGCCTCTGCCCCACCAGAACCCAAAAATGAACCCAGCAAAGGCGCGTTAAAACTGCCCGACTTTACACCTCGATTAACACCGGCATAGACTAAAGTGTCATCGTTAAGTCGATAGTCTAGTTGTAACTTGCCGGCCCATAAGGTATCTGAAGTTTCATCGGTTTCATGGAACGGAGAGCCCGCACCAAAGGGGTTACTAAGCAATTCCCCCTGATTAACACTGAAGTTACTAAAGGACGGATATACACCAATAGCCACTTCGAAGTCTTTTTCTTCCTGAATGACCCGCAGGCCAGCAATCAATGTAAGGTCCTCAGTAAAGTCATATTCATACTGACCAAATAGACTGTATGAGTCTGTGTCTAGCTCAGCCGCCACACCAATATCAATGGGTGCATTAGGCGCTGAACCCACGATGCTATTCACCGGTCCCTTTAAACCATTATCTGAATGGTTATCGATATTGAGTAAGAAAAAACCTGCTACCCAGCGGCTGTTCTCATCTCCACCGTTAAGACGAAATTCTTGAGTAAAGCTGCTAGCGTCTACACCCGCATAGTTTGCCAGTTGATTGACAGGGGCTGCATCAACATCAATGAACAATAACTTCTCATATTCCTTATAGTCGGTAATAGAAGTAAACGTGACATCTTCACTAACATCCCACTGCACATTTAGGTTCAAACCCCAGGTGTCTGTGGTTCCTTGGTCTTTAAACGCAAAATCACTAGAGAATGTGAAATCGTCTCCGTCGGGATCTAAGTATCCAAAGAAATCACCGCCGGGAGTGGAGCGCCCACCCAAGCCGATGCCGCCACCAGGAGATAATTGACTACCGTCAATCGCATTCGCTCCGCCGTCTCCATCACCTTGAATACTCAAACGAGTTTCATTGGCGGGAGTATCGATAACGTTGATAATTTCGCCGTTAGCATCAAGTACTGCAATGCTTGATTTTGATTGGTAGGGACCCGTTCCCACTTCTGAACTTGCATAGTTGGCAGAGAGATTAATATCTAGAGTGTCGCTGGGTTTGAACGCTAGGCTAAAACGCGCCGCTTCTGTGTCGTCATCACCAAGATCAGCACCAGCACCATCACCCGGAGATGAATTGAAGGACGCACTTTCTGGGTAAAGGTTTTTTAAATAGCCGTCTTGCACGTTTTTGCGAAACGCAATCCTACCAGCGACCGTATCCGATATCGGCCCACCGATTGCAGCCTCTACGGTGAAAACGCTAGCATTGGCGGGCGTATCGTATTCCCCCGCTGTAATATCCACAAAACCTTCTACTGCGTCGAAACTAGGTTTATTGGAAATGTAATGAGCCAGGCCACCCGTAGCGTTGCGCCCAAATAATGTTCCCTGAGGGCCCTTCAGTATTTCTACCCTCTCTATATCAAAAACAGCAAATGATTGGGCCTGAGCAATCGCCAAGTAACCTTCATCGAGGTAAACCGCATTAGGCGCTTCAACAATATCGTTAAAGTCATTTTGGGTAACGCCACGAATCGCAAATTGGGTGTTTTGCCCTGCGAGGTTGCCGCTAATATGAACGCCCGGCGTAAAAGCCGCCACGTCAAAGCTCTGGGTCACTCCCATCGCCTTCATTTGGTCACCTGTAAAGGCCGTTACCGAAATTCCGACGTCCTGCAAATTCTGTTCGCGCTTTTGTGCTGTAACAATCACCTCTTCAAGCATAATGCTTGAGAACGCAAGCGGGCTAATCAGGCCCGCTGTCACAACCGCAATACAGCTAGTGAGTATTTTTTTATTCATTTTTATAGCTCCTCGTTATGGTTTATTAGTTAACTGCTCCTGAAAACCTTCACCCTCTCCCTTCAAATCTGCTAACTCTCAAGCAAAGTATTTTAGACCTAAAGTAATATTTGACTTAATTTACTCTTTAAATTAATAAATGTATACACAATTTAAGCGTTAAATTGCATAATGGAGCTTAGAAGTCGATTTTCCAGAGGAGGTTTAAACAAGTGGCATCGAAGAAAACGCCAGATCAAGAAGAAATCTTAGATAAGCACTGGCACATGGCTAGAAATGACCATGAGATTAGCCTTACAGAATTCGAACTAGCGCTATTTAGAGGCTACGCGGCGTTTTCTCGCTGGATGGAGGACTGCGCCGCTTGTAGCCATACCGCCTCGGAAAACTGTAATGGTCAAGATTATGCGATGCTCAACCTAATACGACTGCACGAGCGACCTAAGAGTATCTCTGATATCGCCCGACTCATGAATCGTGATGATATTTCCAATATCCAGTACTCCACCAGGAAGCTTATGAAGGCCGGGCTGATAGAAAAACACGGGAATACAAATCATAAGCGAGGAATTAGGTATCAAGTCTCAGATCAAGGCATAGCCGCAACAGAGCGATACGCCGCCTATCGTCGCGAGCTTCTGGTACCACTGACACAGAAAATTTCCGACAGCGAAGAGAATATGGAACAGGTAACCCGCACGCTAAGCCTTTTATCGGGGATTTACGACCAAGCGGCGAGCATTGCCGCCTGCCACTTAGGCCCAGAAGAAGACAGCAAAACCTAGGGAGGGGGCAGTTACAAACTATGCCCACCGCTCCATGAGGGCGCGACCAGACGACGACGGCCATCAATACTCAGATCAACGCCCTCTTCTTGCAAGCGCTCTCTGTCCCATAGCTCACAAGTTACCTGCTTGTGCTTTTGATCAAGCCCTTCGCAATAATTGCTATATTGGCAAACTCGAACCTCCGCCCCAAAACCAGAGCGAACCTTTTCGAACCAATCTGGATCCGCTAGGGCCTGGCGAGCAAAACCAATAATATCGGCCTGCTCGGCCTGCAGAACGTCCTCAGCTTGGTAAAAACTGTACAAGCCACCCGCGACAACACATGGCGTGTTAAAACCTTGCTCACGTAGGGCATTTCGAATCATTGCTACAGGATCAATATTACGACCAAAAGGGCCTTGGGCGTCTGAGATATAACCCGGCATGCATTCATAGCCACTCGGCCCAGTGTAGGGGTATGAGGTACTCCCCACTCTAGGTTGTTTTGCGTCATCAAACTTTCCACCCCGAGACAGAGAAAGAAAATCCATGCCGGCGCGAGCAAACTCGGTCGCAAAAAACACGGCATCTTCGAGCCTACTGCCGCCATCAATAATCTCATCACTCAAGAAACGACAACCCACTACGAAATCAGCACGAACGGCCTGCTTAACTGAGTTGAAGACCTTTAGAGGTAATCGCAATCGAGCTTGTATATCACCACCGTAACCGTCTATTCGGGAATTGGTCGCCGACAAAAATGAAGCCATGGTGTAGGCATGGGCATAATGTAATTCAACACCATCAAAACCGGCTTTTTGGGCTCGAAGCGCCGCTTCGGAAAACAGATTAGGCAAAGTATTTGGTAAATTGGCGATGTCTTCAATATGGGTATCCGCTACTCGTTCACGGTAACCGCAAGTCAAATCTTCCCATTCTTTTGGGCTGAGAATTTTCTGTAATGCCTCATCATCCAGACCCAACATACTGTTTCTTATCTCAGCCTCAGATGCAGATAACATCTCAAGACGCTGACGATGAAGGGGAGAGATAGTGAGGAATCGTGATAAAAACTTTTCACGATCTGGGCGCTTGCGAATGGTCAGGAAATCGATGAGCTGAATCAATAAACGGGTTTTTCCGCCGCTCGCCTCGCGCACCGTATCCGCCAGTTTTTTTAAACCTTCGATATATCGATCGTCACCGATGCGCAGCAGTGGACCGCTTGGTACATCGCGAATACCCGTGGCTTCAACCACAATGACACCCGGCTTGCCTTCAGCAAAACGCCGATACCAGTTAAGAACATCATCCGTAACTTCCCCCAAATCATTAGAACGCCAAGGCACCATCGCGGGAACCCAAGTACGCTGCTCTATCGACATTGGCCCCACCTGCAAGGGCGAAAACATGAGACTCCTTTCCACCTCGAGTGGCGTCGGCCACTCGTCAACCACGGCTTTATATTTGATTCGCTCTGCCGGTTTCCACATATTGATCACCCATCTACTTAAGACACCACTGCGTCAAATCGATCAAAAAACCCAATACCCCATAACAACTCAGAACTGCTTAGGTATCACACACGCCCGAAACAGCGTCTTTTAAATAACCCAGCTTCTCGGTCAACTGCACAATGTCTTTTTGCTGCAATTGGCCAAGCGCTTCAATGACCCACTCTTCATGGCGCTTAGCCATCTTCAAGAAGGTCTTTGCGCCCGCAGCTGTCAGCTTCACCACAAATACCCGGCCATCGGTCGGCAGCGCTGTGCGGGTAATCAGCTTTTCCTTGACAAGCTGAGAGGCTATTCCGGAGATATTGCCCCCAGAGACCATCATCAACTCTGAAAGCTCACCCATCATCAAGCCTTGCGGGTTTCTTTGTAGCTGAGCCATAAGATCGAAACGTGGCAATGTGGTATCAAATTCATCACGCAATTTATCACGTAAATATTTTTCGATTAGGCTCGAACACGTGAGGAGTCTTAACCAGAGTTTAATCGAGTGGTGATCGTCCTCTTGTAAGCGAGTTTCCATATCTGACTTTCTAGCTGAGGTCTGTTTTTGGGCTTGACCAACTGAAGGCTTCATCTTTATAAAAATCCTAATTAAATATTGGGCTTAGTCTAAAGCAATTATTTTAAATGTAAAATAACATCTATTATTGTTTGACATAATATATTTTAAGCTTAAAATAATCAACATCATTGGAGGAACAGCCGATCCTTCTCACTACTTTTTGCTCTATCACAAATAAGGATGGCTTATATGAAAATTGTTTGTTTAGGTGCCGGACCCGCGGGCCTATATCTGGCCATTTCAATGAAGTTGAAAGACCCATCGCATGAAGTTCATGTTTACGAGCGCAACAAACCTGGCGATACCTTTGGCTGGGGAGTCGTTTTCTCGGACCAAACTCTCGAAAACCTTCAAGAGAACGATCCTATTAGCGCAGAATCCATTAAGAATGAATTTATCCACTGGGACATGATTGATTGTTTTATGAACGGCGAGGTTGAGCGCTCTGACGGCCACGGTTTTATCGGTCTCGGTCGTAAACGTATGCTGCAGCTCTTACATGAAAGGGCCTATGAGCTGGATGTAAATATCCATTTCGAGCAAGAATTTGAGGTTGCCGACATCGACGGGAAATTTGCCGATGCTGATTTGGTAGTGGCCGCCGACGGCTTAAACTCGAAAGTTCGCAATGCGCATTTAGAGGAATTTGAGTGTGAGATAGAAACAAGGCCCAACAAATTTGTTTGGTTGGGGACCAAGCAGCGTTTTCGCGATGCATTTACCTTCATTTTTGAAAATACCGAGCATGGCTGGATATGGGTGCATGCTTATCAGTTCGACGAAGAGACATCGACCTTTATTGTTGAGTGTAACCCGGATGTTTACGAAGCCTTTGGTTTCGAACACATGAGTCATGAAGAAAGCGCAGAAACTTGTCGCAAAATCTTTGAAAAATACTTGGGCGGACATGAACTGCTAACAAACTCTGCTCATATCCGTGGTTCCGCATGGATTAGCTTCCCACAGGTTCTCTGCCGCAACTGGATCAAAGATGATCGCGTTGTCTTGATCGGCGACGCCGCTCATACCGCGCATTTCTCGATTGGTTCAGGCACCAAGCTTGGCCTGGAAGATGCAATTTCCCTCGCCAAGCACGTGAGCAGTGACCTGCCCATCAAAGACGCACTAAGAGCCTACCAAGACGAACGAGAGCTTGAAGCGTTACGCCTTCAAAATGCCGCCATCAACGCCATGGTTTGGTTTGAAAATACGCCCCGCTATGCCGAAGCTTTTGATTTAAAACAGTTTAACTATTCCATGCTCACACGCAGTGAACGTGTAAGTCATGAAAATTTGCGCCTGCGCGACAAAGACTGGCTTGAGGGCATGGAAAAGCACCTTGCCAAAAAGACACTTGGCGAAGATTTCGATAAAGCCATTCCGCCCATGTTCTTGCCTTTCCAAGTCGGTAACATGAAAGTAGAGAACCGCGTAGTTGTCTCACCCATGTCTATGTACTGCGCTAAAGACGGCTTACCCGATGACTGGCATCTTGTTCATTACGGTGCGCTCGCCAAAGGTGGCGCAGGCCTTATCTACACCGAGATGACTGACATATCAGCAGACGCCCGCATTACACCGGGTTGCACAGGCATCTGGAATGATGAGCAAGAAGCGAGCTGGACCCGTATTGTCAATTTCGTACATACACATACCGCCGCGAAGTTTGCTCTGCAGTTGGGACATGCCGGCGCAAAGGGTTCAACAAAAGCCCCATGGGACTGGCACCCCGATCGCTTGGATGACCCATTGGACGAAGCTGATCAATGGCCTCTATTAGCGGCCAGTGCCCTGCCCTTTGATACCTACAGCCCAGTACCCAAAGCCATGGACCGAGAGGACATGGACTTAATAAAACAACAGTTTGTAGACGCTGCAGTTCGCGCTGCACGAGCCGGCTTTGATTTACTTGAATTCCATGCCGCTCATGGTTATTTGATCGCATCGTTCATCACGCCCATTCTGAACAAACGCGAAGATGAATACGGTGGATCTCTGGAAAACCGTTTGCGCTATCCACTGGAGGTTTTCCGGGCAATTAAAGAAGTTTGGCCATCAGACCGTCCACTTTCGGTCCGTGTTTCAGCACATGATTGGATGGGCGACGAAGGCATAACCGAGAAAGATTCACTGGCCATTGCCAAGGCCTTCTCTAAGGCCGGTGCGGATATCATCGATGTGTCCAGCGGCATGACCTCACACAGTGCTAAACCACGACCAGGACGTATGTTTCAAACCCCACTATCAGATCTTATCCGCAACGAGGGTAATATAGCGACCATGGCAGTGGGCAATATTTACGAAGTCGATCATGTAAATAGTATTGTCGCGGCTGGCCGCGCCGACCTTGTCTGCCTAGCACGACCTCACCTGGCAGATCCCAATTGGACCTTGCGCGCCTCGGCCCAAACGGCCCACATGGGAATTGGCGTTCATGAGCAGAAGCAGTACTTCATGGGTCACAGGCAGCTTCATACCCTGGCTCAGCGAGAGGCTCAATGAATCTTCAAGAGATACACGCTGTTGTAACTGGAGGCGGAAGTGGTATTGGTGCAGAGATTGCCTCTGCACTTATCGCTCAGGGTGCCAGAGTCAGCTTAATGGGTCGCAGCCTCAGTAAACTAGACAGCGTTGCAGAACAGTTGAATAAGAGTGACAAGGTGCAAACAATTACCTGTGATGTTACAGACGAAAGCGCGGTCAATCAGGCATTCTCTCAAGCCCTTAAAGGTTTTGGACCTGTGGACGTGCTTGTCAATTGTGCTGGCGCTGCCCCCACACAAGCCTTCCACAAGCTCACAGCCAAAGAGTGGAACGATATTATCGCGGTTAACTTAACCGGGGTTTTTCACTGCACCTCAGCCGTGATTCAATCAATGCGCGAAAGAAAGTCTGGCCGCATTATCAATATTGCCAGCACCGCAGCACTTAAGGGCTATGGATACGTCAGCGCTTATTGCGCGGCCAAACACGGTGTTTTAGGCATGACACGCGCCCTCGCACTTGAAACCGCGCAGCACGGTATTACCGTCAATGCAATTTGTCCGGGTTACACTGATACAGACATCATCAGAAACGCCGTCACCAACATTGCCGCCACTACCAGCCGAACGGAAGAGCAGGCCTTACAGACATTCACCAAAACAAACCCTCAAGGCCGGCTTATTGCGCCTTCGGAAATCGCGTCTTCGCTTTTATGGCTATGCTCTGAAAACAGCGGCTCAATAACCGGCCAGGCCATCTCTATTAGTGGCGGCGAGGTAATGTAAGCTCATGAAAAAAATGGAAATATACACATGCAAACAATGAATTTAGCGGATTATAAAGCAAAGAATTTTCTTTGGGACGTCGATGGAAGTACGGCCACTATCACCCTGAATAGGCCAGAGCGAAAGAACCCTTTGACCTTCGAATCTTATGCGGAATTGCGAGATTTATTTCGCTCTCTCAACTACAGCTCAGACATTGACGCTGTGGTAATTCGTGGTGCCGGCGGCAATTTCTGCTCTGGCGGCGATGTGCATGAGATAATTGGCCCTCTTACAGAAATGTCTATGAAAGAGCTGTTAGCTTTTACCCGCATGACCGGCGATTTAGTAAAAGCCATGCGCGCATGCCGCCAGCCTATTATCTCAGCGGTGGAGGGTGTCTGTGCAGGTGCCGGTGCCATTATCGTTATGAGCAGTGATTTGCGATACGCCTCGAGCGATGCAAAAGTGTCCTTTCTTTTTAACCGCGTCGGCCTTGCAGGTTGCGATATGGGGGCCTGCGCCATGCTACCCAGAATAATTGGTCAAGGCCGCGCCAGTGAGTTACTTTTCCTTGGCCGCTCACTAAAAGCAGAAGAAGGAGAGCGCTGGGGATTTTTTAACGCCATCAGTGATGACCCTTATCAAACCGCTGCAGAGTTCGCGAAGCGAATTACTCAAGGCCCTACTTTTGCAAACGGCATCACCAAGATGCAATTACAACAAGAGTGGAATATGTCTGTGGACCAAGCGATAGAGGCGGAAGCCCAAGCGCAAGCCATTTGCATGCAAACTGAGGACTTTAGCCGCGCCTATAATGCCTTTGTAAAAAAAGAATCACCGGTTTTTAAGGGCGACTAATTTAGAAGAATGACTAATGCCCTTAGAGAATTCCGATAAATTAATTTTTGCGAGAAAAAATTATGAGTGACAAAACTTACCAACATTGGCCATTTTTTGAAGATAGACATCGCGCACTGGCTAGTGAAGTGGAGGCATGGGCAAGTGAAAATATTGAATCACTCGTTGCCGACGAACATGAGAACCTAGATCAAACCTGCATCGATATTGTGCGGGCCCTGGGAAAAAGTGGCATCACTCAATACGCTGTACCCGCAAGTGCGGGTGGTAAAACAGAAAAACTGGATGTGCGCAGCCTGTGTATTATTCGTGAAACACTGGCGAAGTACCATGCTTTGGCCGATTTTGCATTTGCGATGCAGGGGCTGGGCAGCGGCCCTATTTCACTACAAGGGACAGACGCACAACAGCAAAAATACTTAAGTAAAGTGGCTAGTGGACAGTGCTTGTCGGCATTTGCACTTTCAGAACCAGAGGCCGGCAGCGATGTTGCCGCTATGACAACCAGCGCTGAAGAGGACGGGGATTGCTATGTATTGAACGGCGAGAAAACCTGGATATCCAACGCGGGCATCGCTGATTTTTATACTGTATTTGCAAGAACCGGAGAAGCGGCCGGCGCTAAGGGAATTAGCTGTTTTATTGTGGAGGCAAATACTCCGGGGTTTGAGGTGAGCGAGCGCATAGATCTGGTAGCGCCTCACCCACTGGGAACACTGTCCTTTAAGAACTGCCGCATACCAAAAGAAAATCTTGTGGGTGACTCTGGGCGCGGCTTTGGTTTGGCCATGGCAACGTTAGATGTATTTCGCTCGACGGTGGCCGCGGCTGCTCTCGGCATGGCGCGGCGCGCTATGGATGAGACTCTAAGCCAGGTATCTCAGCGGAAGTTATTTGGTGGGGTTTTGGGAGATTTGCAATTGGTTAAGGGCAAGCTTTCGGACATGGCTCTTGGCGTGGATAGCAGTGCGCTGTTGGTGTATCGCTCGGCCTGGACTAAGGACTGTTTTGCGGAAAGGGTCACTCGTGAAGCGGCTATGGCTAAGTTGCACTCTACTGAAACTGCACAGCAGGTGATTGATGCGGCGGTTCAGTTGCATGGGGGCAAGGGGGTTAGTCGGGGGCATATCATTGAGTCGCTTTATCGGGATATTCGCGCGCTGCGGATTTATGAGGGTGCTTCGGAGGTGCAGCAAGTTATTATTGCTCAGCAAAGTTTGTTGGCACACGCGAACACTGTTTGAGGCTTTTATTAGTTGATAGACCAGCTTATGATCAACCTGAATACTTAAGCCTTTTCTAAGAAGGCTTAAGTTGATAGGGCTAGTTTTGGGGGTTCATTAATTAGCTAATTGTGCCAATAATTCGGGCCGGCAAGGTGTTTCATACTGTGGCCGGTCGCAAGTTTGTAAAGCCACCCGGCCGCTGCGCAACTCGACCATTTTTTTGCAATGCAAAAAAACCGATAAGAACGCGCTACCGCACGCTCTTACCCTTCGGGCGACCTGCGGTCATCGGAATTTACCTTGTAAATTTTGGGACTCAAACAGTGCTCGCTCAAATGCCGCCAGGTGGCTTTACAAACTTAAACGCTCCCCTATTGGCCACAATATGAAACACCCTGCCGACCCAACTTTTGCGTCAAAGCGGAGGAAATTGTTCTAAATGAACCCCGGCACTTTAGTTAGTCAGTAGCCGAAGTTCATTTAGGCTGAGTTACTTAACGGCGGTAACCTCAATTTCTATTTTTGCGCGATCTTCTATTAATGCTTTAACTTGTACGACGCTCATTGCTGGGAAGTTTTTACCCATAATTTCTCTATAGGCCCCACCAATCGCTCGCAAGTTGTCGGTGTATGCTTGTTTGTCGGTGATAAACCAGGTCATGCGAGTCATGTGCTCTGGCCCTGCGCCTCCTGCGGCCAAGATGGCTTTGATGTTCTGTAGGGTTTGGTGTAGTTGTTTTACGAAATCATCGCTTTCAAAAACACATTGGGCGTTCCAGCCAATCTGACCACCAAGGTATAAGGTTTCACCTTGTGCCACTACACCATTTGCATAACCTTTTGGCTCTGCCCAGCCATCAGGCAATAATTGTTTGTGCATCTAAAACTCCCAAAAAATAAATTAAAAAATTTATGTACTTAATTATATTTTAAACCTAAAATATAATTCAGGCAAACAAGAATTTATATAAACTTTCTATTTGGAGGTAATTCATGAGTGAATCAACATTAGCCGACCTAATACAAGGCATTGCTGCTGGCGGCATTAAAATTATCGATTTAACCGCGACGCTGGAACCTAGTACGCCTACTTTGCAATTACCTACGGATATGGGTTGGGGTGTGTCCTGGCCGTTTCATATAGAAGAGATATCTCGCTACGACGATAAGGGACCTTTCTGGTACTGGAATAATTTTAAGTGTGGGGAGCATACTGGCACACACTTTGATGCGCCTATTCACTGGGTGAGTGGCAAAGATCATGAAAACCACTCAACAGACACGCTGCCTACGGATCGCTTTATTGGGCAGGCTTCTGTGATTGATGCGTCTGCAGAATCTGCAGCTAATCCGAATTTCCTTCTTTCTATTGACTTCATTAAAGCGTGGGAAGCTAAACACGGTAAAATTGAACCCAAGTCGTGGGTATTGTTCAGAACAGATTGGTCGAAGAAAGAATCTAATGAAGAATATATGAATATGAAGGATGACGGGCCCCATACTCCAGGTTGGGAGCCGTCCACTGTCAAATTCTTAGTTGAGGAACGCGACGTAATTGGCGTGGGTGTGGAGACTGTCGGCACCGACGCTGGCAAGGCGCCAGAGCAAGACCCTATGTTCCCCTGCCATAATATTATGCACGGCGCGAACAGGTGTGGTTTGGCGGGCTTAACAAACTTAGATAAATTGCCTCCAAAAGGTGCCATTATCATCGCTCCGCCATTAAAAATTAAAGAGGGCTCTGGCAGCCCTACTCGTGTACTCGCTTTAGTGACTGGTTAAATAAAGGCAACTAGAATGGCAGAACGATCTTTCAAAAAAGAAGTACTGAAGCTCAAGGCGGGAGAAGGTGACACCTTTCGCGGGGAAGGCATTCTTGCCATCACTAAAGGGCTGTTGCAATCAGGTGTGGCTTACGTGGGCGGCTATCAGGGCTCGCCAATTTCCCACCTGATGGACGTGCTGAATGATGCTCAGGATATCTTGGAAGATCTTGGCGTCCACTTTGAGGCCAGCGGCAGTGAAGCCACGGCCGCTGCAATGCTAAGTGCTTCCATTAACTACCCACTGCGTGGCGCTGTTACTTGGAAGTCGACGGTTGGCACCAATGTGGCGTCAGACGCTTTATCGAACCTTGCATCTTCCGGTGTCACCGGCGGCGCGATGGTCATTGTCGGTGAAGATTATGGCGAAGGGTCTAGCATCATGCAGGAGCGAACCTACGCCTTCGCTATGAAAGCACAGATGTGGCTGTTGGACCCACGGCCCAATTTGCCCAGCATTGTCGATATGATTGAAAAGGGCTTTCAACTTTCTGAAGCCAGTAACACTCCCATCTTTTACATGATGCGGATACGCGGCTGCCATGTAACTGGGGAATTCGAAGCAAGCGATAACCTTAGGCCCGATTTTAGTGCTCTCAATCCAGTTACGCCGAATAGAGAACCGGAAAAAATAATTTTACCGCCTCATGTTTATGAGCAGGAACGGGAAAAAATTCGTGATCGCTGGCCTGCTGCAATCCAGTTTATTGAAGAAAATAAACTCAATGAGTTATTCCCTGGCAAGCATGATCAGCTCGGCATAATCACTTGCGGGGGCACCTACAATACGGTAGTGCGGGCTCTTGAACGTCTCGGCTTAGCCGATTGTTTTGGCAATACAAACATCCCAATTTATGTGATGAATGTTGCTTACCCTGTAGTGCCAAGTGAAGTAATTGATTTCTGTGCGACTAAACAACACGTTTTATTACTCGAAGAAGGGCAGCCCTCATATATTGAACCGGAGATCCATGCGCTGCTGAGAAAAAAGGATATTCAAACTCGAATCTACGGCAAAGATATATTCCCACAAACCGGGGAATACACAGGGCAAGTCACGCTTCTGGGTCTCAGTCGATTTATTGAAAAAACAGGTTTGTCGGCCAATGTATTGCTACAAACCAATGACATTAATGCCCTCCACTCACCGCTTGACGACCAAGAGCATGAAACGCTTCTTGAGAATGTGCCTCCAAGACCCTCCGGTCTTTGTACGGGTTGCCCAGAAAGACCTTTGTTCAGCGCCATAAAACAAGTTCAAGAAGATTTTGGCCCATTGCATATTAGCTCCGACATTGGGTGTCATTCTTTTGCGACCTTAGCGCCCTTTAACCTCGGCAATACCATCATGGGTTATGGATTGTCTCTTGCCAGCTCATCAAGTATTCGCGCCGCCCTACCCCACAAATCCATTAGTATCATGGGTGATGGCGGGTTTTGGCACAACGGCTTGACCTCGGGTGTTGTCAGCTCTGTGTTTAACAAGCACGACGGAATCTTAATTGTCATCAATAATGGTTATGCGGCAGCGACGGGCGGGCAAGATATTCCATCTCACCTGCAACCTAACCTAATAGCAACCACCATGGATGCTGAGCGCTCTGAGCGAGACCAATCTCAATCTATTGAAAATGCCTGCCGCGGCGCGGGCGTTGAATGGATACGCATTCTGAGCACATACGGCATTGAGGATATGAAAAGCACCCTCGCAGAGGCTTTACAATCGGATCTGCCCGGCCTAAAAGTTATTATCGCCGAAGGCGAATGCATGCTTAACAGACAGCGTCGCATAAAACCCTTAATGAACAAAGCCGTCGCCGATGGTAAAAGAACGGAGCGAGCGCGCTTTTATGTTGATAGCCAAACTTGCACGGGTGATCACGCCTGTATAAGGCTGTCTGGGTGCCCTTCCCTAACCATTAAAGACAACCCCGACCCGCTGCGCTTAGACCCGGTGTCTTATGTAGACAACAGCTGCGTAGGTTGTGGAGTTTGCGGTGACAACGTGCACTCCGCTGTTTTATGCCCGTCATTTTCAAGAATTACCCTTGTCTACAATCCTACCTGGCTAGATAAAGCACTTTCACAGGTTCGACAAGGGATTATTCACTATTTTCAACGCAGTGATATGCGTAAAAAACAAGCCCGTTCACTATGAGTAAAAACGATAATCAAAGCAATATTCCGAGCAAGCCCAGAACCATCAATATCGTCACTGCGGCATTGGGAGGCGAAGGCGGCGGTGTATTTACCTCCTGGCTGATCGATGTTGCCGAAGCAAATGGTTGGATGTCTCAGACCACTTCTCTTGCCGGTGTGGCACAGCGAACTGGCGCCACAATTTATTACATTGAATTGTTCCCCCGCGACCAAGCCTCCAAGCAACAGCCGGTTATGTCCTTATTCCCTGCCCAAGGTGACATAGATATTGCGGTTAGTTCAGAAATTGCCGAAGCCGGCCGAATGCTGCAGCGAGGATTTATCACACCTGAGAGAACCACCCTTATAAGCTCAACTCATCGGGTATTTGGCATCACCGAGAAAGCCGATCTAGGCGATGGGGTTATTAATTCAGACGAAATACTGAAACTAGGCGAGAAGTATTCAAAATCTTTCGTTCGCTTTGACATGCAAGATCTCGCCAAACGCAATAACTCGGTCATCAGCTCCGGATTACTGGGAGCCTTAGCAGGCTCAGGCGCACTGCCATTCACCAAGGAAAGCTACGAGCAGGTTATTCGCAATACCGGCAAAGCGGTTGAAACAAACCTTGCCTGTTTTAATGCCAGCTACAATTCAGCAATCGCACTTTCGGCAAATGAGGAAGATGTTAAGGTCGAGTATTTTGACCCTGCCAAAGTCAGCAAAGAGTTCATATTGCCCAGAGGCACTACAATACAAGGGCAGGCTTTGCTCGATCGCTTAGTCTTCAAGCTTCCCAAAAGCGTCCATGAGATTGCCTATCAAGGCTTGAAAAAAACTCTAGACTATCAAGACTATCGCTACGCTGAGCAATACTTGGACGAATTGGAACGATTTATAGCCCTCGATACGGGAGCCAATGACTATGAGCTGCTGCAAACCCTTGCTCGTTATCTAGCACTCTGGATGTGCTTCGAAGATATATCTCGTGTAGCACAGCTAAAAATTCGCGATTCTCGCATGGACGAAATTCGCGAAGAAGTGAAAGCCATGCCAGGGCAAATATTTCACGTTACTGAATTCTTTAAACCCAGAGTAGAAGAAATGTGCGCAATGCTGCCTGCATCCATTGGCTCTTGGGCATTAGACAGCAAATTTTGTCGCGCCACGCTAAATCTATTTTCTGGCGGAAAAAAACTCAGAACGAATAGCCTGCCGATCTATTTTTCTTTGCGATTTTTGTCTTTTTTAAGAAAATTCCGACGCTCCACGCTTGGCTATCAACACGAATACGGAATGATTTCATCCTGGCTAAGCGCGATAGAGACAGTGGCCAAAGAAAACCCAGCGACAGCTCTAGAGCTTGCTAGGTGTGGTCGAATAGTAAAAGGGTATGGAGATACAAGAGCGCGCACAAGCACTCAATTAATGTCCATCGTTAGTTTGTCAAAAACTCAAACCCTCGACAATTCCGTTATTTCCGAATTGCATAGGGCGGCACTTTCAGGTGATGACAATCGAGAATTTGAAACGGTGCTGAAGGCGTCGGCATAAAAATTCGTCGATCTGACCTGAACTTGCAAAGGACACTTACTCTCTCAACGCACGTACTTTTTTTACGTACTCGCGGGGAGAGTGGCTAACTCGGCTCTTGAAAAAATTTGACAGAGCCGCCGTATCGGCAAAGTGCAAACGTTCCGCAATGGCCGTAATCGATAACTCGGATTTCGAGAGGTAGTGCCTAGCCAAGTCCAAGCGAGCTGTATCATAAAGCGTTTGGTACGTTGTGCCGTACTGCTTCAAACGATATTGCAGAGTTCGTCGAGGTAAATTCAAAGCCCTGGCGACCTCTGCTAGCGAAGCTCCTTGATCATTGATAAGCAGGCGGATAAGCCGTTCGACCCGGGGCACAAATGACGAACTTTGGCCAATGCTGGATTCCAGCTGTCGCTCAATAGCTTTTTTACCCAAAGGAGAAATTGTGTTGCTTAGATTTCGATAATTCGGTCGCTTGAAATCTTCCCGCGTTATATGAATCGCCGTTACATCTTGATTAAAGTAAAGGTTTTGACCAAAAATTTTCTGAAGCGGCTTAGTATCAAGTGAGTGGCCATGCCGAAACTGCACATAGCTGGGGAACCAGCCCTCGCCCAGAGACTTTTGTAACTCTAAACAAAACGTCGCCAGAGACAGCTCCACGACCTGGACAGTGGAGGTATTTTTGGGCGCCCGAGATGCAGCTCCAAGCTTCAAGCGCTTAACTTCCAGATTCAATGAAAAACCCGTGTCACCTTCATCCACTATATGGCAGCCCAAAGCTTGGGAATGCAAAGCCATATTATTTGATATCAGGTTCAACACTTCGCCTATAGAACTACCGTTGCGTGCCAGAAGCCAGAGTGGCCCAAGCGTATCAAGCCCAATTTTCTTAGCTAATTTGAGGCCAAAAAAACGCTCATCGCAAACCCTTGCCGCCTCTTCAAACAAGTCATTGACCTTCACTTCACTGATAAGAAGGTCTGCTTGGTATAAGGCCTCGGGATTCAAACCCACACTTAAGGCGAGATCGACAGGGTTCTGCCCACAGCTCTCAATGAGCTCAGAGACACCTTCCAGTACATAACTACGAACGTTATCTGTCACACCTGCTCTCCCCATTACTCGCGCTATATTACAAGTTTATTGCGCAAAAATACAAGTTATTCGCCGCCAATAGCTCTAGAATGGAGAGTGTTAAGGCGCATCGAACCTCTCATAAAAGCCATAGCAGAAAACGAAGGCAGAACAGCAAGCAAAACAACAACAAAATTTGATTGTCGAATTGGAGAGAAATATGAGTAGAAAGTTTTCTGTCGGTATTTTTTTTGTCGCCGTGGCCGCCGTACTTATCTATAGCCAGCGTATCGCATTGAGTAAAACACTTATTGAACGAATTGCCGAACAGCGTATCGGCCTAAATCTGCTTGCCGATTTGGACGACGGCCTGCATGTTATTTTATGTGGCGCCGGGGGCCCACTTCCAGACCCCAAGCGATCAGGACCTTGTGTGGCAGTAGTCGCGGGCAACACCGTGCTGACTATCGATGCCGGAAGTGGCGGCAGCCGGAATCTCGCCGCCATGCAGTTTCCTCAAGGTGAAATTGACGCACAATTATTGACCCACTTTCATTCTGATCACATTGATGGTCTGGGTGAATTAGCGATGATGCGATGGGTAAACGCGGCAAATACGTCTCCCCTACCAGTTATAGGCCCCAAAGGTACACAGGCCGTTGTGGATGGGTTTAATCAAAGTTACGCCCAGGACGCTCTCTATCGACACGCGCATCACAGTGACTTAGTAGCACCACTGTCAGGAACTGGCATGATTGCACAGGAATTTAGCTCACCCAAACTTGGCGAACGAGTGATTGTTTTTGAACAGCAAGGGCTTACTGTTAGTGCATTTTCAGTGGATCACGAACCTGTTTCTCCCGCTGTGGCTTATCGCTTTGACTATAAAGGGCGTTCAGTAGTGGTGAGCGGTGATACTGCTAAATCGGCCAACCTAGAAGCAATGTCAAGCGGCATTGATTTACTCGTGCACGAGGCCTTGAGCCCAGAACTGGTTGGTATTATGAACAGGGCCGCGAAGAAAAATGGCATCGCCATCATTGAAAAAATCACCCACGATATTATTGACTACCACGCCTCACCACTTGAGGTTGCCGAAATCGCTAGGGACGCGCGCGTTGGGCACTTGCTGTTCTATCACGTGGTGCCGGCCTTAATTGCTCCGGGAATGGAGGCGATATTCTTGGACGGAGTGGACCAGGTATACAAAGGCGAGATAACAGTGGGAGTTGATGGCCTTATGATGAGTTTACCCGCAAATTCTGAGGAAATAGAGTCGCGTGAGTTAATGTAAATTCTTTCTCTTCAAGACCGCAGATTTAGAACAATTGTTATATGGGCAGGCGTAAAGCTAATACGCAGGTCCACTCTAGTCATTTCAGGATGTTGAATATGAACAAAAATATTACTGTAGCGATATTTATATCAGTCGCTCTTTGTGTGGGCGTAGGTTTTAAGGCCGTGAGTTCAATCAAAACCATGGCGGCCGCCTACATCTATGGTTACCCCCTATTAATCATGAATGAAACCAAAAAAACCATGTTGCTTAATGGTCTCGCTGAAAATCAATTAAACCACATCAGTTATTTCCCTGATCATACATTTAGAAATGTTGTACGCCCTAACGTTGATACGCTCTACACCATTGCCTGGCTGAATTTGGCCGATGAACCGCAAGTTTTATCAGTGCCGGATACAGATGGGCGCTATTACGTTTCCCCTTTTATGGACGCATGGACGAACGTTTTTGCAGAAGTAGGCAAGCGTACTACGGGTACAAAGGCGGGTGAGTACGCCTTGCTTGGCCCTGATTGGCGGGGCGATATACCCGACGGTTTAGAGGTAATACAATCACCGACCAATATGGTCTGGATGATTCAACGTATACAAACCAACGGCAAAGAAGATATTCCTGCCGTTGCAAAGCTACAGCAGAGGTTTTCATTGGCCTCACTGAACCAATGGAAACAAGGCATCGCGGCTGAATCCAAAGTAGAGTCAGTAAGTAAAAGCGGTTCGACAACCAACCCCTATAAAATAATTGACGATTTCAACGCCGCAGATCTATTCAATACGCTAGCCACATTGCTGAATGAACAATCACCATTGAGCCACGATCAAGAAGCACTTAAGACATTAAAATCGATAGGTATCACTCCTGGCCATTATGACGCCAGCGCACACGGTTGGTTTGGGCGAATGTTGGCGGATTTGGCCATAGACATCACTCACAAGAAAATTAAAGAGCGCCTAGACGAAGGCTTTGGTTTGGAAAACTCTTGGGCAATTCGACGACAGGGGCTAGGTCGTTATGACGCTAATTACGAAGTGCGTACAGGCGTTGCGATAATAGGTTTAGGAGCCTTGCCGCCGGAAGAAGCCGTCTACCCAAATACATCTCTAGACTCCGAGCTAATGCCCTTATCCGGTAAGAATAGTTACACCATTAAATTCACTGCCGATACAGCACCGCCAGTGAACGCATTCTGGTCACTCACAATGTATGATGATCAAGGTTTCTTGGTTGACAACCCCATTCATCGCTACGCGATTGGTGATCGTGATGCCCTGCATTACAAGGCTGACGGCACATTGGAAATATTGATTCAAAATGAACAACCGAAACAAAACAAGGTTAATTGGCTGCCATCGCCTGCCGGTGAATTCGCACTTACAATGCGTTTATATTTACCTAAAAAAAGCGTTCTGAATGGCCAGTGGCCACTCCCATCCGTGCTTAAACATTAACCTCAATATTTAGCTACATCAGCCGCCCCGCGAAACGCGGGGTCTATTTAAAATAAACCGGAGTGCAACTTTCAGATTACCGGAAAAACTACGTTACACTGGCCCGTACCGGAACTCGGGAAATAGTCTGTGTAAATTTCTGCACAACCCCCATAATCTCTCCAACCCAAAAGACCAAAGAGCATTGAGGTATCATGCATACCACCTTCGCCATCACAGTCTTTGGCGTATTTTGGCAGCATGTCCAAAAATTCATTAACTTGGCCTCTCTGCCACAAATCCAGTACCATTAAATCGACCGACTGATTAAAGGGCCGGCTAATTTTGAACAAATAGTCGCCAACAATTTTATTGGGTGGAATGCGATGAGACAGAGAACCACTGGCCAGAAACGCCACTCTTTTATCAGATTTCTCTATCGCTTGACGAATGGCTTCACCAAGGGCTTTGGACTCTTCCAATTCAGCGTCGTACATCCAACCCGCAATAGAGACCACCTTAATGTCATCCTCGATTCCCATATAGCGAAGCGGCACAAGGGTTCCGTATTGAACGTCCAGCGTATCAACTTCGTAATGACAGAGGGTTGGAACACCATTATTCGTGGCGCACTCTGCGATCAACTGCCCCAATTCAGGGTCACCGATGTGTTTATAGGACATATTACTGAGAAAGTGCGGGAACTCTGTACTGGTGAAAATTCCAGACATATCCGGCTTGGCGTTTATGTGGAACCCAGCGTTAACCAACCAATGAGTATCAGCAATAATGATCGTATCAACTTCACGCTCTTTACACAGATTGCCGATACGCTTCAAGCCCTCAATCGCGGCATCACGACAGCCGTGATGTGGCCCATCTTGCTCAGATATAAACATTGATGGAACATGCGTGACCTTCGCGGCAAGTACCAATTCACCCATAACCTGACCCCTGTATGTGACGAAAAAACGATTATTTAACACGTTAAGTATATCTCTGGTTAATATACTTCCCTCACACATCAATACATTGATCTGTATCTATAAATCTTCACTAATTCCTAGGTACTGATGGTCTTGGCCTTAAGTCTCTCTACAGAGTTCGATTTTCATGAGTTTTGCATTTTCCTTACATCAGCCCTTTTCTTAAGACGTAAAAAAACCGCACCCCGTCTGGATGCGGTTCTGATCGATAACGATAATTTCCAGATCATTCTATTACAGCTTCAAACCGCATATTCCGAAATTTAAATTGATATAAGCCTTTGTGTATTGTTAGAAAACGAGATCAGATACGCTTATGACGATACGCTCGGTAGAGCGGTTCTCAGTGCCATCGTTCACAATCAACTCGAACACATAGTCTCCTGCAACATCAGGGGTGAAGTACGGGTTCGCGCTTGTTCTGGCATACAATACAGCACTGGATCCCAATGGCTGCGCTAGGGAAGTCCAAGAATAACTCAGCGAGCCTTCTTCAGAATCAGAACTTTCACTGGCGTTTAAATACACGGCTTGAAAAGTATTTGCACTTTGGTCGGGACCAGCCTTTGCAAGAGGAGTGGCAGTGCTTGCATTGGCGAGCACAACAGACGCGATAGTCACCGGCTCCGCCGGTAAATCGGCAAATGAACCGAGTGCAATGGTCGGTAGATTGGCAATGGTATCCACCACATCCATACCGCTTACAACCCTTCCAAATACGGCATAGCCATCATCGCTGCCCGTTGCATCTAGAAATAGGTTGTCGACATGATTAATAAAAAACTGGGACGTCGCGCTGTCCGGAACATTCGTTCTAGCCATCGCAATAGTGCCCCGCACGTTGGAAAGCCCATTGTCAGCTTCAAGCGCTATAGGTGCAAAGGTTGACCTCTGTGAACCAGCGATGTCAAAGCCGCCACCTTGAATCATGAACCCGCGAATGACCCGGTGAAAAATCAACTCATCATAAAAATCAGTTTCAATGTAAGCAAGGAAATTGGCCACGGTAATGGGCGCTTGCTCAGGAAATAATTCAATCTCTATGCTACCAAAATTGGTTGTCATGATTACGTTCGAATCGCTCGCCGCTGGGGATTGCGACACCCAAGCTAAAACCTCGGCCAGAACCGTATCAACAGAACTTGCAGACGAAGTGACGGCCGTCAGTAGGGTTTGAACACTACTTATATCAGCGGAACCGTATTCAATTTGCTCTGATTCAATACGACTAGTGAAGGCATTAGCGACGGTAATTTTGTTGTCTAAAGATAGTGTATCACTGCCCTGGGCACCGTCAGCTATTTGTTTTGCTATGGAGGCTAGTGTTGCTTGCCCACTTTGCAATCTAGCGACGTAAAAATCCAAACCTTCCGCGCCTGGGCTGCGATTGTACATCTGCTGAAAAAGCCCTGTGACGAGCTCTTCATGGCTTAGTGAGGCAAAGTTGTCACTGTATTCTTGCGAGTTACCAAAATTCGACAGAACAGCGTCTAGATTATTGGACTCATCAAACTGAGCCGCCCAGAAGTTTACGCCTCCTGGGTCACCCGCGCGGCCGTAATACGCCACATACATTTTCTGCGCTAGATTCACAGAGTCTTGAGACTGAGCGAATGCGCCAATGGGCACCAAGGACATAATTGTTAGAAGAAGGTACTTAAAAATCATTGAAAAAAACGACCGTGCGCGCTTTAAATTAAGTGCGCTATTAAACATAGAACTTCTATGCATATCTGTTCCCACTATTGCTTATTCATATCGTCGCTGAAAACCTACACTTGGCGAGTTCCAACATTAAGTTCTATGCTTACTAATAAGCCTGATCCAAACGATAGACGCCGAGCTTAAAAGTTTAATGCGTTCCCGCGCGCGCATAATACAATGAATACCTTAGCTTGGGCCAGAATTCCAAATTGGCTCAAAGCATCAAGGCAAGGGAGCGAGGCAACAGCGGGCGATTTTTGCGGTATAGGGTAATAGAACGGTAGAAAGGAAGCGATTGATACTGTGCATACATACAGCCTGGCGGCTAGATACTGTGGTACTGCCCATGGCGGTTAAAAAATAGACAAGCGCCTAAATTCTAAAAATGCGGGCTGTTATAACTAATATTTAACTACGACGTGAATTGTGCGAGTATACTGAAAATTCAATCTAGCAAAAGGAATTTGCCTTGCAGATAATCGAATGTGAAATGCATGACGTAATTGCGATCGGCGACAACATCAAGATCCACGTACTCTCCCTTGCGAAGAAATCCATCGCCATCGGTATTGCTGCACCTAAAGAACTCGCTATATGCAGGGAAGAGGCAAAGAGGAAAGAACCTCGGCGTTAAATTACACTCTCTAAAAAGCCCTCCCAACCACCACCAGTAAGCGCTGTAACCAGCGCCCGTCTTGATACCCTCTTCACAGCTACTTACTTTCTGGTAATAGCATAAGCCGAATTCGGCTGGAAACTGTACTTCCCACCAGACAAGTTACAAGCGCTTGCTATACTGATACGAACGACAAGAGAATAATCCTGTGATTCGAATCTATGCCGACCTAAACTGTCCCTTCTGTTACGCGCTGAGTGAATGGATTGATGAAGCCGGCATAAACGATCAGGTAGACTGGTGCTTGGTTGATCACAAGCCCTCAGCCTATTTCGAAGATCACCACGCTCAAACTCTCATTGAACTCACTGAAGAAATATTTGTTATTCGCCAGCGGGCCAGCGACATTCAAATTCGCTTACCGCAAGGCCGCACCAATGTTCGCAAAGCGGAACGGCTACTCTGCCAAGTAAAGACGAGTCACCCCACTTCGTTCCTTCCGCTTAAACAGCATATTTACCGGGCTTATTGGGCCGAAGACAGCAATATTGAAGATGATTCAGTTCTTCAGCAGCTGCTTAAAAAAGTGGGGCTCAATAATGTAGGCATCTCGCCACAGAGTTCGGAACAGATTGCCCACTGGACTCGAGAATGGGAAGAAGGCCCTTTCGATCGGCGTCTACCGGCGATCCAGCGTAGCGAGAACGACTTTAGTCTTGGGCTCGCCAGTAAAAACGACACCTTAAGATACATCCAGGGCCAATCAGGCAAAGTCTCTGAATCCACCCTTAGCTGCCAATATCAAATACGACCTCAGGTCGCGATCATTGGTGACTGGGCCAGCTTCTGGGACTTTACTAAAACACTACGACACCACAATGATCTTATCTTTCAGCAGGACCTTCACACTCTGGATAAGCATTTTAAAAGCAGTACCCCACCTGAAATTGTACTGATTAATTATCTGAAGATTGATCTAAAGGCGATGGATGCTTTGCAAGAGTTTTGCCGCCTCTGTGAACAACACCATTGTCCACTGTTACTATTTACTGACAGCTTGACTGAGACACAAGAATTAACTCTCTTACAATTAGGTTGTTCGGATATAATTTCACAAAAATCAGTAGAGTATGCGGTACTGAAAATTGGTCGACTCCTGAAAAATAAATCTGTTTTTGACCAGTTAACGGCCAGCTCATTAATCGACAGCTTGACCCAACTAAACAATCGTCGCAGCTTTATCAGCACCCTTGAAAAAGAATGGGCTAGCTCTGCACGCAGTAAGCAGCCTCTCTCTCTATTGATGCTCGACATAGATCACTTCAAAGCTTTTAACGATCACTTCGGTCATTTAGCCGGTGATGGCTGTCTACGCCAGGTTGCCGGTATTATTAAGAGCCAGATCCATCGTTTGGGCGATATGGCTTGCCGCTATGGAGGCGAAGAATTCGCCGTTATCTTACCCAACACCGACGCTCAGGGCGCCCAAGCACTCGCGGAGGAGATTCTCAATAGTATTCGCCAAGCTCAAATTGCCAACCCTATGAGTGAGCTAAAAGTCCTTACTGCCAGCATCGGCATTAGTAGCTTTTATTATCAGTCAGAAGTAAACACTAATGGCCTCATAGAGGTGGCAGACCAACAACTTTACCGTGCGAAATCAGCGGGACGCAATAGAGTTAGAAGCCAACACTGCCCCGACTAAAAACATACTGGCTTAAATCTATGTTCAATTAAGCTGACACCTCCTAATTCTTTTCGGATCCTACTCATACTATGTAAGCCAGACAAACCTACCTTCAATGCAGGTAATAACCTAAATCACAGATACCTCTTACGTGATTTTCACTCTGGTGGGGTCTGTTTGTTCCTATTTTGGCAATCTTGGTTTTTAACTTCCATCGCAGAATGCAAAACCCTCTCAAAGTAAATCTATAAGCCATTGATTTTATGAGGAATTATTTCTGGCTCGATTTATGCTACCGCCTTAAGAAACTGTCGTCCCTTTAACAGAGGTTTACATATGATATTTCTAAAACAATTTTTATTTACTGTCGGGTTTTTATTGCTATTCGGCTGTGGCGGTGGCGGTTCAGCTGAATCTGGTTTGTCTACAAACGTCGACGCAGCAGATCTAGCCACAACAGAACCGATCGTATCTACCAGTAGTACTCGCCTAGCCGACAACGTCATTGCTAACAAGGCGAGTATTAGAATGTTCGAGAAATATACTATTCGCATTGATTTGAACTTGATCGAACATCAGGGAAATTTCCGGTTCCTAAAAATGAATGACCGCGACGGCAACATTTTGTTTCTAGGGCAAACGAACAAAGAAGGAGAAATTCAACTTCCGCTGCATATAACAGTGAATGACTTCCCTTTAAATGCACACATTTTTTCCGAACTGGCTTCTGACGAAACACACATCATCGAGGTGAATTATGACGCATCATTTATTCAGTAAAAAGCTAAGGTTTTTGGCCTTAAGCACCTTGCTAAGCTTCTGTATCTTTGGCGCCGCCACCGGACAAGAATTGGAATCAACTCGGCTTAAAGAGACTATATCCAAAGGTACTGGAGATATTAACCTGCTTCTGGCTCAAGGTAACAAGGCAATTAGCCCTGCAACACTTGAGCACTTAAGGAGTGAAAACAATGGCGATTTGGTATTGGGCGTAGATGTCAATGAGGCAGCCTCCGGGACAGAAAAGGCCGCCACTCAAGGTGTTGCCATCGAGGCGCTGTTGCTAACGGTATCTACTGACGAAGGCGTTTACGAATACACAAACTTCTCCACTCAAACCAAAAGCTCACTTGCTAAAACGAGCACAGAGAGTCGTCAGTTTTACCACACACTGATAGGTCGAACCGGTTCCAACAACATTACAGGAAGTGGCCTTAACGGTACTTCTTTTGACGCTACATTAAGAATACCGGTTGATATAGATCTTAGTAGTGCCAATTCAGTGCACTTAGCCATTACCCTATTAGAAACTAATGAAGATTTAGGGGACCCAGAAGCGTTCTACGACTATAGCGCCGGCTTTGAAGACCTCGCTCTACTGATCGCATCAGACGCAGAATACCTAGATACTCAGGCGGCAGGCCAGGCAGACGCCCCTCTCGTGGTATTGACGAACGCTCCCGCCTCCTTTGTCAGTAAAGTTTACTACCCTGCAGCGGACAGCTTTTATATGGTGGGTTATGAAGATCAGTTTCCTAAGCTCGGGGATTACGACTTCAATGATTTAGTTGTTGCCTATCGAGTGATATTCTCGCTTAACTCAGACATGCAGGTCACCGCAATTTCCAGTGAAGGGTATCTGGTTGCGAGGGGGGGGTCTTTTGACCACAACTGGCATCTTCGAATCGCTCTTCCAGAAGGATCTCAGGCGGGAGGCACCTACCAATTATACGCTCCCTTGGGCTCGAGTCAGGGCAGTGAACAAGTTAATGCGATTGACACGACATCGGGCTTAGACATATCCATCTTTCAAAACACAACGTCGTTGTTTTCCAGCCCCAGTTCAACTTACGCCAATACCATTTGGGATGAAGAAGTTATTCAAGGGCACAAATTTTCATTTGAAATTGCCTTATCGAACCCCGTCTCCCTCGATGCGATGGATACTGCGCCCTTTGACCCCTACTTATATGTATTCGATACGAATTACGAAATCCACCTCGAGGGACAGTCACCAGTAATGCCAAATTCCAATAATATAGCTGACGGCTTGGACACGTTTACAGACGACAGAGGTTACCCTTTTGCGCTTGTCTTTCCCGAAGATTGGCATTACCCCAATGAATATGTCGACATGGGCGATGCTTATCCCGAGTTAATCGAATTCATACAGTCCAATAGAAACAACAAAACCGACTGGTATAAGAATGGGGTCCCTTCGGGTATTAGCAAAAGGAGTAAAGCCGATTGGGCTTGGTAATTGTTTGTCACTTATGGATAAATACCATGACATCGGCACTTAAAAACAAATGTGCGGCTGAAAATCACTTGGGCTCGAGTGTTCCTTTCTCTACCAAGATCAGCCGCCCGCCACATAACAACTTGCTTACCCACTCATTGGGTAATGGGGACATTATAAACCCTGTTGGCAAAGCAATACCTTGAGTTACCGCAGACTTTTTTCCCTAAGCAATTTAATCCGACCACAACTAGACAATAAATAATGCGGCTTTTCGTCAATATAAGTGGATTTTTCCTTGAAAAAACCCTGAAAAGTCCATGATTATTTGGAATCTAGGCATCGGAAATAATCGTTTTTCAAACAGCCTGCAAACGTATACTCTTGCTGCATATTTTTTATTCACACGAAGGAAAAATCCATGGCAACTTGCGGCGAGATTTTGGTCAAATTAATGGAGGCCTATGGTATTGAATGCGCATTTGGCATTCCCGGTACTCATACTATTGAGCTCTATAGAGGACTGCCGCAAACCAACATTCGCCATGTGACGCCCCGCCACGAGCAGGGCGCCGGTTTTATGGCCGACGGCTACGCTCGCCTCACGGGGAAGCCCGCCGCCTGCATGACCGTTTCAGGCCCTGGTGCGCTCAACATCGCCACGGCAATGGGGCAGGCATTACAAGACTCGGTTCCCATGCTGGTAATCTCTGCAGACAACAATACCTTCGAAAAAGGCCTTGGTGAGGGACGCCTGCACGAAACACGCAACCTTCAGGCTGCCATGGCTGAATGCAGTGTTTGGAGCCACACGCTGGCACGCGCCGACGAGCTGCCTAAAGTCATGGCTCGCGCCTTTGCCATTTTTAATAGCGAGCGTCCTGGCCCCGTTCACATATCAATGCCACTTAATGTGACAACCTCGAATGCTGATCACGTGCCAATGGATCTCTGGGCCATACCCAGCCGTCCAGCGGCCGCTCCAGCACAGCTTCAGCAAGCCGCCGACCTCTTGAATGAATCGCAAAGACCAGTGATTGCATTGGGAGGCGGCGCCGCTGACGCAGCTGAATGGGTGCGTGCGCTTGCTGAAAAGCTCGACGCCCCGGTAAGCCTCACACACAATGCCAAAGGCATATTGCCGGTTGACCACTCCTTGCACGTCGATACCAGTCCGTCATATCAACCCGTGAGGGACCTCTACCTAGATGCCGACGTTGTTTTGGGTATTGGCACGGAGTTTTCTGAGAGCGATTATGATTTCTTCTTTAATGGAGAGTTTGCCCTCGGAGGTAAACTTATCCGTATTGATATCGACGCGACGCAGTTAACTCGCAATGTGCGTCCAGACATAGCTATCAGGGCCGATGCACAACTCGCGACAGAGGCCTTGCTACCTTTGATTAACGAAAGCCGGCGAAATGGTTCACAGCGTACTGCTCAAGTTAAAGAACTATTGGCGCCGCTAAACCACCCTGGTTATCAAGCGTTCTTAGACGCGTTTCAGGTCGCACTACCAGGCGCCGCCGTTATCGGTGACTCCACCCAGCCCGCTTACTTCGGAGCTGCGCAATATCACGCGCCAGCACCACGCCGATTTGCTAGCGCCGCCACAGGATATGGCACTCTGGGCTATGCGCTGCCTGCCGCCTTTGGCGCAAAATTAGCCAAACCTGATCTGCCGGTGATTTCTTTGATTGGTGATGGGGGCCTACAGTTCACCATTAATGAATTATCAACAGCGATTGAAGCAAAGATTTCTGTGGCCGTGGTGGTCTGGAATAATGAACGCTATGAGATGATCGCGCAGAACTTCGTCGACGCTGGAATGGAGCCCATTGCTTGTGATATCTACACGCCAAACTTTTTGAAAATTGCCGAAGGTTACGGTTGCCCAGCACACCGAGCTGAAAGCATTGAGCATCTCATTGAATTACTGAGACAAGCACAAAAGGTTGACGTACCAACAATCATTGAAGTACGCGAGCAGGATTTTATTCAGGCCTAACATTTCGCGAGCCCCAGTTTGTTGCCGAAATTTTCTACGAGCAGCATGGGGCTTTCATTCGTTCGCAAAAATCTGAAACCTTCGTTGATAATGCGAATTCAGACCATAAATGTGTTTACTGCACCTTCCGGGGTTCAGCTAAGTAAGCGTCAAAAATCTCTTGATATCGCCCGCTAGACTTCAAGGCCTGCAAGCCTTCGTTGAAGTCATCACGAATCTCCTGGCTCTTGAACACTGGGCGATAATCTAAGGGACGCTCGACAAACACGTCATGTTCAGTAAGTGGCTTCGCTTGCAGATTATTATTTTTTAGTTGCTGCGAAAAGAAATATTGAAAAACCACTTTATCGCTCAACACTAGGTCATATCTCCCCGCGAACAACAGCAAGATCTGTAGTTTCTGGACCTTAATTTCATGGTACAGGCCCTCCGCTTGAGCGTCTTTAAGCCACTCAGGGAAGCGCTTCTGGGCACCCGGAAATGCAACGATACTCAAACCCTTTATGTCACTGGGCTCGCGAATCCGCAAGTTTCGATCCTTAAGAGAATAAAAGCGATTATTAAACAGGATTACGGGTTCAGCATAGTGCCCATTTAAAGCGCTAAGGTCAGTGCCAAAGTCAGTCATTACGGCATCCACATCCCCCAGAACAAAGCTCCCTGGCATTCTGGATAAAGGCATATAATTTATGATTAATGTATGATTTTTCAAGGCTAGAGCCTCACGAACTATGTCCAGCTCAATACCTGTACTCGTTTCCGGGATTGTGTAGGGAGGGATGGTATTCGCAAAGCCCATGCGCACAGGCTCAGCCGACGTTAAACTTGCAATGAATAAGAGCGATAACCACAAGGCATTTGACCGAGCAGCCGCCATCTCAGCGAAGAACACGGCGCTCTCTTTGACTCTGTAACAGTGACCGGCCACATCTATTTGCGATTTAAACAAAGTTCGTCCTCTGAACAGGAAGAGAATAGGCGTCCATATTTCTATAGTAGCGCCCGATGCTACTGAAAAATACAGTTTTCCCGAAGTATCTGACAATACAGATCGATAGTAATCAGTATAGTCTGTAGTTCTGAGAGTGGTATTCCAGCCGTTTCTAGCTCTCTTTCCCACAGCGCAGGAAATGAGGTTCAAAGACGGCTCCCACCAATAACTCTTCATCCAGCATAGCGGCCACGCTTGAGCCCGACAATTCTTCTCCCAGATTTAGATAGAGGGTTTCAAAGGTCATCTGATCTTGGCTCACATCAAAGCGAATGACCTGAGACGACGATAAGTTCGTGGCCTGCTTGGCATGCTCTAGAAAATCAAATAACTTTGGGTGAGCTCCAGTTAGTAGGCGCCCGTCTTGGTCCCACTCCAAATTATCAACGCCGCTGTCTACTGACAGAGAGTCTGTACGACGCCATTGATTGAGGTCTTCGCCCCGCTTAAAGCGAGTGATCTGTCGCCCCGTTGTCTCAGCTACATATAAGGTACTCTGATCTTCAGATAGGGCGATACCATTGGCCATTCGCAAATCTTCTGCCACCACCTGTGCGGTCTTGCCATCAAAGAAAACAACAGAGGACCTGGCCAACATTAAATAGCCTTCCAACGTAGCCATTAATGAGCCCCTAGGGCTACCGTAGTCGTTAGTTACGAAGAAAGAATTGGGCGCGACGGCTCGAATGTCATTGGGCGATATGAATTCAGGAGAGCGGACACGAGTCTTAAATTTAAGACCGTGCTCATCGTCAAGCTCAAATACCACCACTTCATCGGTAGTGGAGTCGGCGTGGTTCACCACGTAGAGTTCTCGCTGGCCGTCTTCAAGCTGCAATAGATCTATGCCGTGAGGGTGAAAAGCACCGTCGATCTCAACATTCATCTGCACGGCCTCACTGCCAGGGTTTGAAAGATCCAAGACCCACAGCCCATCGCCTTCCGCTTCGCCCGCCCCAGCATTATGACGACGATCGCTTGAGGATATATAAGCCACCTTACGATCAACATCAATAGTAATGTCTTCAGGCCCGACAGGCCCCGTCACCTTTGTACATTGACCATATTCCTGAGGGCTAAGGCTGAGCATCAAACCAGAGGCTTGCGACAGGCGATAGGCGTGAACTGTCAGCCCCAGTAATAAAACAATAATGAGAATTTTTGCTTTCGACATAGTATCCATACCAACATTAATTCAGTTAACATTACTGGATAGAATCAAAGTTGTCGAAAGTAATTTGATGATCGGTGAAAATTCGATACTGTCGTTACCATTGACTGGGCCAATGGGAAGAAAGTCATCAACTAAGCCAAGCTTAGAGACGCGTTCTCAACATTCACTATCGCCCCTTCGTGCTGTACAACTATTCTCGCCACACTGGCACCCATATCAATTGCCCTGTCCAGAGCGATCCCCTCCATACGCGCGGCCAAATAGGTCCCCGAAAATGAGTCGCCTGCCGCCGTAGTATCAACTTGTTTTGCTGCGGCTTGAAAAGGTTTGTGGCAAAAGACTTCGCCATTAGCAAATGCAAAAATACCCTCTCCTCCAGCCTTGATCAAAAACTCACCAACCCCCTGATTCACCAAACATCGCTGCACCTCATCAAGCGATTCATGCGCAAATAATTGCTGGTGCTCTTCAAGCCCTGGGAAAGCAATATTACAACATTCATAGGCACGCATTATCCAAGTACGAGCCTCCTCTTCATTCCGCCATAAGCTTTTCCGATAATTCGGATCGAAAGCAATTTTGGCTCCCCGTTTACGCAGCCGGCGTATTAGATTTAACAATCGATGCCTACAATCGTCAGACAATATCCCTAGCGATATTCCAGAAAAGAAAACGCAATCAAAGTCTGGAAATTCATAATCCGGACCATTCCGCTCTAACAAGGTCATCATTTCAGTTGCTGCCGAATTATTGCGCCAGTAAGAGAACTGACGTTCACCCTCAGAATCAGTGGCAATGGCGTAGATCCCTGGCACCCGATGTTCCGACACTTCGACTAAGGTGGTATCAATGCCCTCGTTCTGCCAGCGCAATTGCATCATTTCGCTAAACTGGTCTTTTCCGCGCGCACTGAAAAAGAACACTTGATGTTGCGTACACCATCGTTTGGCATAAACAGCTGAATTGTAGGCGTCTCCAGCAAAAGAATAATCGAGCTTACCCGCCTTTCCTTTGCGGAGTTCCATCATGCATTCGCCGATGAAGAGTAAAGATTTACTCATGAAGCTTGGTTTTCCACTGTCGTCAGGTCAAGAATAGATTTCACTCGACATTTCAACCTTCGATCTTCATCTTCCTTTTCTCTGCCTTCAGGAAAAGCCCGGAGAAAACCCTCGTGAGCATCTCCTAATGCCCCGTCTAATAGCTCTTTTATCAGCTCTTCTTGGCAGACATCCAAGCGTTCAGATAAGGCTTGAATTCTGGCCAACTGTGGAACACTGAATTCATAAGAGAGAGGCATAGGTTCAACTGCATTCCCTACGTTTTCATACTTATTCTTTGTTAGTTCAAAAAACCGTTCTTGCGTGTGCATAGTTTATCCCTCCCGCTTTGAGTAGCTCTCCAGCGCGTGCATTACACCTCGCAATTCCGCTAACCCTTTCATCCTCCCCATCAATGAATATCCGGGGCTAGACTCTTTATCTATGTCATCGGCCATCAAATGACCGTGATCTGGACGCATTGGAATGCTGTCATCTTCATAGCCAAGCGCTTTACGGCGCCGCTCTTCGCTTAATAAAGCCTCAACTAAGCCGAGCATGTCATTGTCACCGTCCAAATGTTCAGACTCATAAAACGAGCCGCCCCCCTCCCTTTTTACATTGCGCAAATGCACAAAATGAATACGCGAGCCAAACTCTTGCACCATGTCTACTAGGTCATTGTCTTCACGAGCGCCGTAGGAACCCGCACACAAGGTTAAACCATTGGCTCGGCTATCGTTTGCAGCCAGCAAGGCACGAGCGTCTGACGCCGTGGAAACCACGCGCGGAAGACCGAACAGGGAAAAGGGTGGGTCGTCAGGGTGAATGCACATACGCACTCCGCTCTGCTCTGCAACGGGAATAATCTCTTCCAAAAAATCAAACAAATTTTGCCGAAATTGCTCGTCAGAAACGTGTTTGTATTCGCCAATGGCTGCGGCAATGCCTGAGCGGTCAAAGGCGCCCGCACCACCAGGAAGGCCTGCAATAATATTTTTTTCCAGCTGCTCAATTTCTTCCGCCCCCATCAACTCGAAATGGTGTTTTGCAGCCGAAATTTGTGCCTCGGTATAGTCATTTTTGGCCTGGTCTCGCTGAAGCACAAAAACATCGTAGGCAACAAAATCTTCCATCACAAATCGCAGCGCGTAACTTTCATTGGCTAACTTGTACATCAAATTGGTTCTAGTCCAATCGACCACAGGCATGAAGTTGTAACATACAGTAGTGATACCAGCCTTCCCGAGATTCACAAGAGTGTCTTGGTAGGCACGAATATACTGCCGAAAATTGCCACTGCGTAACTTTATATCATTGTGAACCGGAACACTTTCGACCACAGACCATTCCAGCGTGCTAGCCTCAATAACCTGCTTTCTTTTTAAGATTTCGCCTAAGGGCCAAACCTCTCCCACGGCAATATGGTGCAGTGAGGTAACAACCCCGCTGGCTCCAGATTGAACCACATTTTCTAGGCTCACTCCGTCAGAAGGGCCAAACCAACGCCAAGTTTCTTTCACAAATTTTTCCTCTAGAGCTTCGCTACAACAGACTTTAGCTCGGTGTATTGCAGTAGAGCTTCATAGCCGTTTTCTCTACCCCACCCCGATTGCTTATATCCACCAAAAGGCACTGCCATGTCTGGAATTCCGTGGCAATTTATCCACAAAAGCCCTGCCCGTATAGCGGCCGCCGTTTTGTGCGCCTTACCGATATCCTGAGTCCAAACGCTGGCCGCCAAGCCATATTCACTGTCATTCGCTAAAGCTACTATGTCATCGCTTTCAGTAAAGGGCATAGCCACAAGCACGGGTCCAAAGACCTCATCCTTAACAATGCTCATACTGTGATTCACATCGGAAAATACAGTGGGTTCCACAAAGTATCCGCCACCGAGCTCCAAGCGACCTCCGCCGGTAACAATGACACCGCCTTCCGCAACACCTTGGTCAATCATTTTACTGACAGCATTTAAGTGTTTTTCGGAAATTAACGGCCCCATATTATGCTCTGGGTCGGTAGACGCCCCTACTCTCATCTGCTTAGCGATGTCCGCAATGCCGGTTACCACTTGCTCGTAGACACTGGCCTGAACATATAGCCTAGAGCCGGCTACACAGACTTGGCCGGCATTGGAAAAAATTGCCTGCGCCGCGCCCACTATGGCTTCTTCTATATTCGCATCATCAAAAATAACGATAGGAGATTTTCCTCCCAACTCTAAAGAAACTTTTTTAAGGTTCCCCTGAGCTGCATTGACAATGCGTTTACCTACTTGGGTTGATCCAGTAAAAGAAATTTTGTCAACGTCAGGGTGTGCAGCTAGTGCCTGCCCGACTCCAGGCCCGTCACCCAACAACAAATTGAAGACACCCGCCGGCACCCCGGCTTCGATTAAAATCTCGCCCAATCGGACCGTCGATAAAGGTGTTTCAGCCGCGGGTTTTAAAATGCAGCTACAACCCGCGGCCAAGGCTGGAGCAATTTTCCATGCGGCCTGCACCAAAGGACCGTTCCACGGTACAATAAGTGCGGCCACGCCCACGGCTTCTCTCTGGGTGTAAACATGAAAATCTTGGCCTGGAACTGTTGAAATTTGTTTAGTCGTGCCTTCAATTTTTGTACACCACCCGGCGTAATAACGAAAACACTCAGCCGCGAAGGGCACCTCCCCCTCTTTTGCCGACGAATAAAACTTGCCCGCGTCCAACATCTCTAGCTCGGCAATTTCAGCCGAATAAGCCTCGAGTAAATCAGCCACTTTCCACAGAATTTTGGCCCGCGCTGCCGGAGTCATTCCGGTCCACACACCGCTATCAAATGAGCGGCGCGCGGCCGCAACGGCCAACTCAGTATCTGCATCACTGGCTGATGCTGCTTTGGAAATCACTGAGCCACACGACGGACCATAAACATCAGTAGTAGCACCACCCTGCGCCTCCCGCCATTCGCCATCAATCAACAAAGGTTGGACGCGCCCCATTCTTTGCTGAACACCCGGAGAAATTTGAAACGTATTACTCATATCGTGCATTCCGAATTTATTGAGCCATGTAATCAGAGAGGGCGTTTAAAACGGCTTCATTTTCATGATCCAAACCCACGGTAATTCTAAGATACTGTGCTGACTCTCCCGCAGGTCTAGGAATAATACCCCGAGCTTTGAGGAACTCGGCCGCCGACGATCCCGTTTTACCACTGCCGTCAGAAAACTTGAGAAGGTAAAAATTTGCGACACTTGGCACTATTTCAATGCCCATCGCCTCAACGGCTTGGGTAATTCTGACCAAGCTTTCATTGTTGTGCTGGCGAATTTTCGCCACATAGTCCACATCACGAATGGCGGCCTCTGCAGCAGCCAATGCAGGACCATTGGTATTGAACGGTGTGCGAAGCCTACCCACAACGCCCACCACAGAGGCCGGACAGTAAGCCCAACCAATGCGCAATGAAGGCAGACCATAAATTTTGGAAAAAGTACGTGTCATCACAACATTTTCGAACTCGTCCACTAAAGCTGAACCGTCCTCATAATCATCTTTATCAACATATTCTGCATAGGCATCGTCGATCAGCAGCAAGCAAGTACTGGGTAAACCCGCATGCAAACGGCGCATTTCATCGCCAGTGATGTAAGTGCCGGTAGGATTATTGGGATTAGCAATGGTGCAAAAGCGAGTATTTTCCGTCACGCGCTCCAAGAGTGCATCAACGTCAACGCGATAATCGCGTTCAGGTGCAATCACCAATTTTCCGCCTTGGGCTAGACTGTGTATGTTACTCATCACAAATCCGTTTTCACTCAGCAACACCTCATCTCCCTGCCTGACGTAAGCCCGCACCATCATCAGTATGAGTTCATCGGAACCGTTGCCACAGAGAATTCGACTGGGATCAAGGCCAAAGGTTTCGCCGATTGCTTGGCGAAGCCCCGACTGAGAACCGTCAGGATATCGATTCAATTGTGAAGCCGCGTCCTGATACGCTGCAAGTGCAGTGGGTGAAGGCCCATGAGAGGATTCATTACTGGATAGCTTAATTGGGTCTTCCACGCCCTCAATGACACTCTGCCCCTGAACATAGGGCGAGAGTTGTAACACTCCAGGCACTGCTTGTAGTTTTGACATATTTGTATCTCGTCTCTGAGCGATGTGCTCTCACAGCATCGCTCGATTTAATCGCAATGATTTATTTACACACTTGCTTTCGGTTTTGAGGCATCATCAAAAAAGGCCAGGGCGCAGGGAAAAAATCATTAATCTTCACTTCAATGATAGATGGCCCCTTTTCCTTGTACGCTTCCTGAATTGCCGCTCTAAGACTCTCAGGATCATTGGCAGAGAATCCTGCGGCACCAAAACTTTCCGCCATTTTTACAAAATCTGGATTGTGCAGGTCTGAGCAAATGACTCGACCGTCAAACCACTCTTTCTGCTGGCGCTGTACGTTGGTAAATCGATGATCATTAAAAATGATGGTGATCAAAGGCAACTGATATTGAACGGCCGTGGCCAGCTCCTGAACGGTAAACATAAACCCACCATCACCACTCACTTGGATGACACGTTTGTCCATATTTCCGGCCATTACACCTAAGGCCGTGGCGTAACCATAGCCTAAGGTACCTTGATAACCGGCGCTAATATGTTGACGAGGCTTGTACACAGGAAAACCATACCAAGAAACAAAACCTACTTGAGTCACTTCATCAACAAAAATACCGTCTTCTGGTAGCTCCTCACGAATAACGTCAAGATACGCCATTTGTGGACCTACTTTTTCACGGATTTCTTTATTAACTTGATGCTTCAAGGTGATCAATTCATCTTCACGGCTGCTTGCCTGATGCGACTGTTTGCTAAGCGATGCAGATATCGCCTTCAAAACTGTCGCAGAATCTCCCACAATACCCACCTCTGGATCACAGATGCGACGAAGCTGGGTAGGGTCTATGTCGACACGCACAATCTTCAGATCGTCGTCTTTGCCCCACATCGTCAATGGCCAGTTTAGACGTGTACCTATGGCCAACACAGCGTCAGCTTCACCCCAAAGGCGATGCCCCATCGGGAAATTCGCGCTCAAATAGTGCTCGGACGAAACAATGCCTTTACCACTGCGACAAGCCATCACCGGCGCTTCTAATGCTTTAGCTACGGCCAATACCTCTTCACTAGCTTCAAGGGCACCTGAGCCAACAACAATCATGGGTTTTTTGGCTTGACTTAATAGGGCCACCGCTTCAGCAATTGCTTCTTCATCTATTGGCGGCTTTGGGTAGTTGCTAACACCGGGGAGAACCTCAACTTCACACTCCATCGCCATTATGTCCATAGGCATCTCAACTTCAACTGGACGAGGAAAACCTGTAGTCAACTGCTTAAAAGCCTCACCAATTTGGCTCGGCGCCTGGGAGGGATGGTCAATGGGTTCAGCCCACTTGGTGATGTGTGAAATCATGCCCAGCTGGTCGTCGATTTCGTGCAGATCTCCGTAGCCCTTACCTATCGCTGTAGAGGGTATCTGCCCAGAAATACACAGAACGGGTGCGTAGTTCGACCAAGCGGTACACAAGGCACCAGCGGCATTCAGCAAACCAGGCCCCGGCACAACCGTACACACACCAACTTTACCGGTCGACTTTGCATAACCGTAAGCCATATAAGCTGTGCCTTGCTCATGACGTGTATGAATCAAACGCAGGTCATCACCCTCTTTATACATAGCGTCAAAAAGATAGTCTAGCTGCCCGCCGGGCAAGCCAAATACGGTATCAACGCCATTAGCGCGAAGGGATTTTATTATGGCTTCTCCGCCAGTCATTTTGGTCATTCTGTAAACCTCTGTATTAATTGCTAGTATAAATATTTAATGTGTTCCGCAAACTCTAGCGTTTGCTTTTCCGCATACGATAGCGGATTAAGAAAAATGGAAAACCAATCAGGTATACCCATACCATGGGTACCTGCAACATCTTTCCCAATGCAGATACCACGTCGTTCGGGCTAACGTAAACCTTGCTTTGCATAGACTGACTTGGATGACTATGAATAACTAAATGGTCCTTTTTATATTCGAAATGACCAAACTCAAAGTCTATGTCAGCCAACTTGCTTTTAACCTTCATCTCGCCCCCTAGCTTTTTTGCAGTCGCCCAGTTTCCTGCGCGTAATCTATTCGTTTTTGCAACATTTTCGACACATCACCAGGCTCTACACCGGCCGGAGGAGTAAATTGTCCGCGCTCGTAAAGATCATCAAATACTTCCTTACAGATGGAAATTTTTTCAACCAATGCCTTCGGCGGCTTACCTTTGGGAAAACGGTTTGGCGGATAAATTGAATTGGTGTACATTTCACGAAAACCTTCCGTTCGCACATCAATCCAACAGTTATGGTTTGTGCGAGTACGGTAGTGTCGCAATGCCTCGATATCGATGGTAACGGACAACACTTGCTCTGCCGGATACGGCGCCTCGCGCAATAACATGCCCGTGTAGTCGATCGCAAACGAGTGCCCGGGACAAAATGCCTTAGGGTAATACTCGTAGTTCACACTGCCCCAGTTGGCGCCCAAGAGGTAACACATATTGTCGTGAGCGCGAGTTCGACGGGTGAATTTCCAAAAATCCCAAGGCTCCGAAACACCTTCTACTTCTTGAATCGCCCCGGGGTGGCAAATAATTTCAGCGCCGTTGTAGCCCAAGGCACGAGAGACTTCGGGCGTACATCCGTCGTGGCAGGTCATCGTTCCCAACTTACCAATTTCGGTATCAATTACGGGAAACAAATCTTTAATGCCGCCACCAAAATGTTCACAATAATCATCAAATATATCGTGGGGGCTCGTACCCAAGCCTAACGACGCATTGATGTGCCACTTATGGTATTTGAGTACTACGTTCCCCTCTGGACCAACAATAAAATTGGTATTGAACCAACGATCTGGAAATTCAGGAACCTGTTCAACCACACCACCACCACAGATATAAAGACCATATTCTTTGGCAATCGCGCCCAACTGATCAATCTCTGGGCCAGGAATGGTCACGGCCTTTTTCATCTGGTCGCCAATCTTACTCTCGCCCTTACCTGGGGTGCCGACACCTTGCATAAAATACTCAGGTAAAATCACCAGACGTACAGGAATTTCCCAATGATAACCAACCCCAAAATGGATCAAATTTTTAACTCGATCGAGATTGAGCTGAATGCCCTCTCGGTCACTGACCACATTGACTTCAGGTTGAATAATTAGCGCTGTGTAAGGCTCAATTCTTTCGCGTGCCATAATAGATCCTATATAATTTTTTCTGTTATAAATGTTCGCGGAGTACGATTCGATTAAAAGTCGAAATCGTCATCCTCTTTCTTAAGCCCGAGGTCTTGCAAAATTTCGTTCGCCGTAACAGTTCCCATTCCAGATATTCCACCACCGGGGTGGCATGAGGGGCCTGTCATATAAAATTTCTTCACGGGACCACGATAGTCGGAATAATTTGGGAAGGGCCTAAATGCGCCCATCTGAGCTAAGGTTCGTTCGCCGCCAGTGGTAACGCCGCGATTGAAGCATAAATTTGCGCGCGCCAAGCTTGGACCCGTTTCAACGTACTCAGCGAGAATATTGTCGTCGTCCATATTGGTGGTGTAATTACGCAACTGTTTTAGTAGTGTGTTACGACAATAATCTGCACCGATCTCCTCCCAGTTTGCGCCATTGGCTAAATCAACTGGTACGAAGGTATCCATAATTAAGGTGTGTTTGCCCTCTGGTGCTCGGCTCGGGTCCATTTGAGTCCAAGCTGCGGTCCATAAAAATGGGTCACTTGGCGCTTGCCCTGCCGCTATTTCGCGATACTGCTTATCAATGTCGTTCATGGAGCCAAAGATCCGCTGAAACGCCGTTTTATCCATGTCGGCGCCGCCTTTAAATGCGGGCGCCTCGTCCAGTGCGTAGTGAACACGAGCAATGGTAATATCACCAAACTTAAAGTTGCTCACCATATCTCTAAAGCCGACAGGCAACTCTTTTTCCTCGAAACCTTTTAAGTAGGTTTGGTGTGGATCCAATGCACTCACGACACCTTTACTGGCAAAGATCTCGGTACCATCATCAAGCCTAACGCCCTTACACTCGCCTTTTTCGGTGATAAATTTATCAACCGTTACGCCGGTCATTACCGTGCTGCCGTTGGCTTCAATGTAGCGGCACATCGACTCTGACAACATGCCGCTGCCGCCTTCCGGAATAGACTGACCAAAATAATGAATACTTGGGATCATCACGTAAAAACCTGCCGCTGTACCTAGCTGATCAGGTAAAGTTTGAGGGGCCATGGCCCACCCCAAAATAAAGGCGCGCACATGGTCATTTTCAAAATTTTCCAGGGTGAATTGTCTAGAACTCAACTGGTAATCCCGCAAGCGCTTAAGCCCTTCGGGGTTATTCTCTAAACCTTGATAGAGATAGCTGGGCGGCGCTGGAGGTGCAAACATACTCTTCACAACGCCGTCTTGAATTTCTCCAAACTCTTCATAAATTTCACGGTAACGCTGAGCGTCTTTTTTTGAGTAAGCCGCTATTGTATCGCATGTTTTATCGACGTCTTTGTAGACGATAATGCCATCACCCTCATATTTATTTGGGTGGCCGGTAATGTGGTCCTCCGACCAGATGTATTTCAAGCCATGCTTTTCAAGTTCTGGCCGCAACTCCTGAAAGTCTGGGTTCAAATGAATCCAGACGTGTGACGAACCGAAGGGGTCGTGCTTGTAACCAGGAAGCGTCAGCTCCCGCGTTAACACGCCGCCACCGGCCCACTCATTGCGCTCCAGCACCAACACTTTCAAGCCGTTCTTTACCAACAGAGATGCGCAGATCAAACCGTTGTGACCGCCACCAGCAATAATAATATCGTAATCAGACATTCAATTAATTCCTCTACTCACTCATCCGCCGCGTCATCTTCGGCACATATTCAATGAAATAAAATTATCATTAATCACATTAAATGTAAACACAAAGAAAATATAAAGCCACTTAAAAACTAAGACAAACAACAAAAAACTTTCAATAAAATCCTTATAAATCAATTAAATACAGCACGACAACATTAAAACCCAGAGAAATTGACACCCTTTAAATTAGACCGTCAAGGGTAATTAATACACCCATTAACCCTATTAATGAAATGAAATTGGAAAGTGAAATCGCTTCAATGTAGACTTAGCACTCAAACAAACACACGAAATGGACATCCACATGCCTCAAGAGAACAGCCAAACGAGCGCTAAACGCCCCAAAATAACGAGAGGCCAAGTGATCGCCGCCGTAGACACTCTGGGACAAGGCATCGCGAATGGCACATACCCTCAGGGCAGTACACTAGCCATTGAGCAGGAGCTAGCCGCCAGCCTAGGAGTAGGTCGAAATGCACTAAGAGAGGCCGTTAAGGTACTCTCAGGAAAAGGCCTTATCTCTACCGCCCCTCGAAGCGGTACAAAAATTCGCCCCATGAGCGACTGGAACATGCTCGACCCCGACGTACTAAGGTGGCACGCCGACCCGGAAACGGCCTCACCCGAATTCATGCTCGACCTTATTGAGCTCCGCCAAATCATTGAACCTAGAGCTGCCGCCCTAGCCGCCGAACGCGCCACAAAAGCCGACCTAGCAGAAATATTGGCCGCCTACGAAGACATGGCCAATACAGAAGCGGACAAGCAGGAACACCTAGAAGCCGACATACGATTTCACACGGCCGTACTAAAAGCCTCGCACAACCGAGTGCTAAGCCACTTCCGCTACGCCATCTCCACCTATCTGCGAGCACACGTAAAACTCGGCAAAGAGCAGTCAAAGTCGATCAACAACGATGACCTAGAGCGCCACCACAAAATTGCCTGGGCAATTGCCTCTGGACAATCCAAGACCGCCTACCAGCTAACAGAAGAAATGCTGCAAACTAATCGCCTGCACTTCAAAGAAGAAGCCTAAAAAACCTACCAGCACTCGGTGCCCGACCAATCGGCCACCGCAGCTGCCCTTTGCGACTCACTCATTCTATAAATTTTTCTTAGTACATCGCCTGCCCCAGCACCAACAGGCTCCCTAAAGCCCACAGTATCCGCAACACTCAAACTAACAACCTCCCCCGCAACTTTTTGCAGCGAGCCCTCGGCTGGCGCCGACTGACGCTCCATCATGGCCGACACCAAAGGAAAGTAAGGCGACGCACCATCAAGACCGGACAAGCCAGAAGAACTCAACAGACCCGAAGAAAAACCTGATGGCGCCACAACACAAACACTGACCCCAAAGTGACTCAATTCAGCCCGCAGAGATTCAAATAATTTCTCAAGCGCTGCCTTACTCGCCGCGTAAACCCCATCGCAGGGCAGACCAATCTGGGCCGACAGAGAACTTACCGCCAGCACGCGACCAAAACCCTGCTTGCGTAGCATAGGAACGAAGGACTGAACACAGCGCAAGATCCCAAAAAAATTCACCTCCATAAGTCTCTCAGCAGATCTGAAATCCATTGTCTCTACGGGAGAAAACTCGTGCACCCCAGCACTGAGAATTAACAAATCTAAACAACCAGAGCTTTCGATCTGATCGCGAGCCAACTCAATATCACCAGCCTTACAGACATCTATTGCTACAAGCGACAAATGTGACTCGCCCGCCAACAACGCCATTTCGCCGGCGCGCTCTAGACTCGTCACCGCCGCAAACACCTCCCACCCCAACTGCAGATATTGGCGCACCAACTCTGCGCCCAAACCACTACTACAGCCGGTGATCATTACCCTGCGAAGCGCCACTTTATTCTCCCCCAAAAAAAAGGCAGATGGTCAAATGACCATCTGCCAAACGAGCCCCACAAGGACCGATTAGAATATATATGTTAGCTTAAGGCCGTAGCCCAACTGATGAGGCTTAACTTTAATTCCCGCCAAACCGAAACCATCTCCAGTGCCGGTAATGTAGTCTTCATCCAGAGCATTCTCAATAAAGGCATTGACGCGAACCTTATCGCTCTCGAGCCCCACACGAAGATTCACCACATGGTACGCTTCGAGCTGATAGGGAAACTTAGGCAAAGAAAGCAAGCCAGCCTTTGATGCAACGGCCTCAAGATTACTGGCTGTTTCGCTGCGATAACTCCACTCTCCCCGCACAAATCCACTAAAGCCAGAGTCACCCATGGGCAGATTGTATTCAAGGGAAGCACTCAGCGTGAGATCCGGAGTCAATGGCAAAGCACTTCCAGAAAGATCTACAACCGTTGAATTACCCTTTATCAATGCATCATCAAAACTATCAAACTCAGCATCTAAATACCCCAGCGCAAAACCTGCTATTAAATTTTGTGAAACTAAAGCCGTCACCTCCAACTCAAGACCTTGCGCCGACGCCTCAGCCGCATTCAAGGTTCTCTCAACTGCAGAACTGATATCCGTTGGGTCTTCCAGAAAGTTAGACTGCACCTGCAGGTCACTCCAATCCAAAAGGAATACGGCGCCCGACAAACGCAGACGACCATCCTCAGACTCTGACTTAAAGCCCACCTCAAAGTTAGTCAGCTCCTCAGGCTGGAAATTGGTGATGTCACCAAAACGAAGAAAATCAACACCCCCCGCCTTATAACCCTGAGACACAGAAGCGTAATAGTTTAAATTTTCTGAGGGCGAATATTTTAAAACCACCTTTGGTGAGAAGTTGGTAAAAGATTCACCGCCCTCGCTATCTGCCACCGCCCCCTCGAAGGCCACCGTACCAAATGCGCTATTGTGAATATCATCCCGAGTATAACGAGCACCCAAAGTCAGGTCCCACTGATCCGACAAATGCCAAACCGCCTCACCAAAAATGGCGTCGCTATCGGTCTCAAAAGCTCGATTATTTTCGTTAATTCTAAAACCGCCCGGAATCGGCGGCAGCAAGCCAACCACCTCTCCTGTCATCGGATTAGTGTAGGAACCATCATCACCCGCCTGAATGGAATTAAATTGTTCAATCTCATCACTTGCATAGAAGAGCCCAACGGTCCAATCGACGCTATTATTGCCCGTCGACTGGAAACGGAATTCCTGACTGAAAGATTTGCCTTCATAAGAATTATAGCGTCGTAAAGTGTCTAGACTTAAGCCATCAAGATCGAAAGCACGATTGGTTTCACTGTCGATAACACCCGTAATGGAGCGGAACTCGAAGCCTTCAAATTCATAGCCGATACGCAGATTGTAAATTGAAAATTCGTTCTGGTTTTTCTCAAGCAAGTCGTGAGAAACCTTGTCATTATTTCCCGAATAGAAACCCAACTCATTGATCGCGACGAAACCTGCCCCAAATATGCTCTGTGTATCTTGATTGAGAATACCGGTGGGCACATTCATGTCGCCGCCCTCATCTTCATCGGTGAATGTCGCCGAAAAATCAATCGTTAAACGGTCCGAAGGTAAAGCACGAACGGAAATTCGACCCGAGTTATGCTCGTAACCGAGGTCATTACCGCCAGGAAATACATTTTCTACTAGCCCATCCGATTCTTCATAGGCATAAACAGCACGCACCATAAATTTATCAGACAGGGGCAAATTAACAATACCCTCTCCGCCACGGGTAGAAAATTCACCCGCATTAACACTGGCCTCAGCATAGAAATCTTGATCGGGGAGTTTCGTACTTATATTCAGGGCCCCACCCAAAGAATTGCGGCCAAAATATGTGCCTTGAGGACCGCGCAAAACCTCGATGCGCTGCATATCCTGAAGCTGCGGATTGATAGTGCCATTAGACACACTCCCCACATTTAACTCATCAATATAAAAACCGATAGAACTTGCCGTACTAACCTCGCCAAGCCCCACATTACTGACACCGCGAATACTGATGTTGACGCTGCGACTACCCGAGCCCCCATCATCACTAAACCCAACATTCGGCGCGACCGATAAATAATCACGAGCCTCGCTAATTCCACTTCGCTCGATAGCTTCAGCAGAAAACGCTGTAACACTGATGGGGACATCTTGTAAGGATTGCTCGCGACGCTGAGCAGTAATCACAATTTCCTCAAGCGCCATCCACCCCTCATCAGACTGAGACTGAACCACACCACTCGCCAACACCGCTGCAATTGCCAGCGTCAAAGGTTTGAAGGCCAATTTGCTTTCGTTTTTCATTTGCACTCTCCCAAACTCAAGATCATTTATTTGAAACCATTATTTTTCGTGAAGCGGCCGACAAAACAGCTGATCAGCAATGACCGACAAATCCTTTGAATGCATTATAATACCCTTAATGGAATTATTACAATTAATATTTAGTTCTATCAATTAAATACTTCAAGCCATTTGCCACTCTTATGGAGCACAAAATGCCTGAATATTGACCAATTTGACTGTAAAATGAAGGAATTAGAACAATTTTGGTCATTTTTCGAGCAAGCCCTATCCATACCCAAAATCTATTAAGCCCATTATATGCGGCGGCGAGCTTAGAATGCGTCGCAGAAATAATGATATATAGATGTAGGTGTGGGTGTCGGTGTAGGTGTGTGTGGATATAGGTGTGGATGTAGGTCTGGGTGTGGATATAGGTGTGGATATAGGTCTGGGTGTGGATATAGGTCTGGGTGTGGATATAGGTCTGGGTGTGGATGTAGGTCTGGGTGTGGGTGCGGATGCGCTATAAATGAAGCTGTAAGCAAGCAGCAGGGAGCTAAAAAGACGCTGAAGCGGTATTCAACTCCAGCGTAAATGCGGTAGTAGTGAATGGTCGGGCTTCATGCAGCCCGACGATGGCTCAAGGGTAATAAATAAGTGCCCGCCGATTAAGAAAGAGCGTTGGTAATCGCCACGCCGATAAAAGAGGCTATGGCATAGCCAAATATGCCACACATTATTCCTGGAGTGACCAATTCCTTCCAGCCCCGTGAAGTTGCTATGGCGGCCGTAACTGCAGGCCCTACTAATGCAGCACCGGATGCCACCACGGTTTCTTCGAGACCGAATCGAAAAAACTTTGCAAGGCCCAGGGTGATAATTAGATGTATAGCGATAATAAACAATGCGTAAAAAAACAGCACAAAAGCCTCGCCTGCGAATTGGGACATGTCAGTGCCTGCGCCTACTATTGCAAAGAAAAGATACATTAGCAGCAAGCCGGTATCGAACTCTCCCTCAATACTCTCCATTAGCTTAGGAAATAAATTGGCGATGACTAGGGTAATGATGGTAATAATCAAAAAACTGTATTGCCCCATATTCATCAAATCTGAGAGCCAGCTTGATAGCGAGCAAATTGCGAAACTCAAAGCGATTGCACCGCTAATATGAGTCAACTTAAAAGCGCTACTAGCTTCTACTTTAAGATCTTCGATATCGGTCTCGCCCTGCAAGGCACTTTCATTGTTCGAAAAATGGCGAAGGACAAAACCTATAGATGGGGTGGCGAGCAAGACCATTAAGGCGATAACGCTCACTATACTGCTGGCACTGATTGCCGCGCTAAACTCATCGCTGGTCATTTCCACGACTTGTGATACCGCCAAGAAATTTACTGCTCCACCAATGTATCCACCGCTGTAAACTCCCGCGACTTTTGGCCCGATCTCGCCCAATTCAAAGACGTGAAAACCAACGATGGCGCCCACAATCGTGCCAACACTGGCGAGCAGGAAGATAAGCATAACCCGTCCACTCTCTTTAAATATTCGGCGTAAATTGCTTTTAAAGAGCAGCAAAGGAATGGCCAAAGGCACCAGAGTACCGCCGACAAAGTTGTAGACAGGACTCGAAAAAGGAATCACTTTAAAATTGGACAAGAGCATACCAAGGCACAGCACCCATACTACCCCGGATATTTTTCGCCCAATGGCTAGGGTATCCACGAAAAAACCGAGCCAAGCCAAGCCAAATACAAGCGCACACACTGCAGCTATGTTGTCACCTGATAGTATTGTCATTCGTCACCTCTTAGGCTTGTTATTCTTATAGTTTCGAACCATCAGATTATTTGGCTCGAATGTCAATTGATCATTCTTCTCTGTAGCAGTCTTTGGGTAGCTAAAACCTTCACTACCCGCCGATTTTTCCTTTATGCTAGCCCTTCCCTATTGCTTTCAGGCTGGCTTTCAAACTAATTACGGCATCTTCGGTCAGCACGCTTAATACGGAACTCTCGTGCTCCTGAGCGATAGAGAACAGCACTTCACTCAAAGTAAGACCTTCCTTCGTTAAGCTCAAACCGTCCGAGCCAGCCTGCACGTAGCCTTTAGCCAACATTGATTCGGCCGTTTGACGGAAGACGTTTAATGGCTGCATCACCATGCGAGCAAGCCTTTCCTCAGAAATACACGGAGCCTCTGACAGCAAGGAAAACACTCGCCACTCTCCTGGTGTGATTCCGCACTCTGACATAAACCTGGGGTAGAGCTTTGAACTTGCCGCCGCAAAACCTGCGTGCAATAGATAAAGTAAGTAGTTATCGAGGAAGCCATCACTTTTAGGATCGTCTTCTACGCGCCGCATACTGGAGGGGTGCTGCATTGATACCGCGTAGCTACCCTGTGAAAAAACTAAGGGGGAAATACTGCCGCTGTGGCTATATTCAAGCACTTCTCCCACCACGATCAAGTGGTCGCCACCATCGTAAACGTTCCATGTTTTACACTGGAACTGTGCCGCGGTGGACTCAAGTAATGGGCAGCCACCCAAACCTTTCTTGCAATCTAGGCCTGCAAATTTATCTTCACCTCGCCCGGCGAAGCGATTAGATAGGTCTACTTGGTCTTTGCCCAACACGTTTACCGCAAAGTACTCTGAGTTCTCAAACAGTGAGGCGCTGTACGCGCCTTTGTCTACACTCCATAAAACCAACGCGGGATCAATGGAAACGGAGTTGAAGCTACTGGCCGTGACACCAATAGGCTCGCCCTTATCATCCACTGTGGTAATAACCGTGACACCCGTGGGAAACTGTCCCAGAGCGCGGCGAAAATCTTTAATGTCTATTTTTTCATCGCTCATAATATTAATTCCGAAATAATTAACGTCCGGCTTTGTGTGCAGGTAATCGACCAATACCCCAGTGCTTTTTGGGGTACTCACTGATCAGCACACGAATATTTTCTTCAGGCGCACCAATGGAGGCCATTACAGATTCAGTCACTGCCATAATCAGGGCCTCCTTCTGCTCGTCGGTACGCCCTTCCATCATATTTACAGTAATAATCGGCATGCATTCTCTCCCTTTAAACGAATTTACCTGAAACGGTGCCCAGGTCTTGATAGCGAACAATAAACGAATCACCTTTATTGACTTGAACGGCCGCTGTAATCGCGCCAATCATCACAAAAGAGCCCGCGGGTAATTCCTCGCCACGCTCACTGAGCATATTGGCTAACATCGCAACTGAAGCCGCAGGGTGACCTAAAACTGCCGCTCCAGCACCGGTTTCAACCACTTCTCCGTTTATTTCCATTACCACACCTATATTCTTCAAATCTAAGTCGGCAACGTCGGCCATACGACCGCCAGTAAAAAATCGTGTAGAAGAACTGTTATCTGCAATCACACTTTTCAGGTCAAATTTGAAATCTTTATAGCGCGAGTCAATCACCTCTACCGCCGGCATAACAAAATCCGTCGCACGCAGCACATCCGCAATATTCACCCCGGGGCCCTTTAGCGGCTGCTTCGTCACAAAAGCCAACTCAGCCTCAATTTTGGGGTGAATCAATTCATCGTGCTTCACTTCGCCACCATCAGGTCGCGAAAAGTAATCCGCTAAAAAACCGTAACAGGGATTTTCAACACCCATTTGCTTCATTTTCGCCCATGAAGTCAGGCCCATTTTCATGCCGACAATTTTGTTGCCGCGAGATTCTTTTCGGCGACGAATTTCCCATTGAATATCGAACGCGTCTTCATAGTCCATGTGGGGAAAATCATCGGTGATTTTTACCACTTCCAACTGCTGAAGTTCCGCATTTTCGAGGTGTTCTGCCAGCTGTTCAATTTCCGGCTTTGTTAAATTTCCCATTAGATCAACCCTTTTTCTTTAGCCATTGTCAGTGCCAAATCTTCAATCATATCTTCCTGCCCACCGACCGTTCCGCGCCGGCCCAGCTCCACAAGTAAATCTCTAGCAGCGATACCGTACTTCGCTTGCGCTCGCTGTGCGAACAACAAGAAGGAGCTGTAAACCCCAGCGTAACCTAGAGTCAGTGCGTCGCGATCAACACGAATAACTCTGTCCATCATTGGCACAACTAAATCTTCTGCGACATCCATTATTTTGTAGAGGTCGATCCCGTGGTTGGCCTGCATTCGATCCAGCACAGCCACAAAAATCTCCAAGGGTGTATTACCCGCCCCAGCACCTAAGCCCGCGACAGAACCATCAATGCGGTTAGCCCCGGCATCAATGGCCTCCAAGGAGTTGGCAATAGCCATGCCCATGTTGTGGTGGCCGTGAAAACCCACCTCAATGTCTTTACCAAATGCACTGCGTAAGGCTGAAATCTTTTCTCTAACCTCGTCGGGCAACATGTAACCTGCCGAGTCAGTACAATAGATACAGTTTGCGCCGTAAGAGACCATCAATTGCGCCTGCTCCACTAAACGCTCGGCGCTGGTCATATGGGCCATCATCAGAAAGCCTACGGTATCCATCCCCAACTTGGCCGACAGGCCAATGTGCTGTTCTGAGACATCGGCTTCTGTACAGTGAGTTGCAACACGAATACTGCTCACACCGCAGTCTTTCGCCATACGCAAATGATCAACCGTACCGATTCCTGGCAACAGCAAAGCCGAAACCTTGGCTTGTTTCATCTTCGGTATTACAGCCTGTAAATACTCTTCGTCACTGTGGGCGGGAAAACCGTAGTTCACTGATGATCCACCCAAGCCGTCGCCATGGGTAACTTCAATCATCGGCATACCGGCATCATCTAAAGCCGAGGCCACAGTGACCATTTGCTCCAAACTAATCTGGTGCTGCTTGGCATGCATTCCGTCTCTCAAACTCATGTCGTGTAATACGACTTTTTTACCCTTCAAATTCATATCAAACTCCTTGAGCGCGAGCAGGCAATTGGATATTGCCTTCATGAGCTTCGTTGGCAAACATCTCAGCGGTTCTCAAGCCGGCGGCCGTCATAATGTCGAGATTGCCAGAATACTTCGGTAAAAAATCACCGAGGCCTTCCACTTCCAAAAATATGGATATACGTTTGCCATCAAAAACGGGACCATTTTTTAAACGGTACCCCGGCACATATTTTTGCACCTCGACGATCATAGCTAACACCGATTCGGTGATTGCTTTCTGATCGGGTTCTTCTTCCGTCAAACAATGCACCGTGTCGCGCATAATCAAAGGGGGTTCAGCGGGGTTGATCACGATGATGGCCTTGCCTTTACCGGCACCACCAATTTTTTCAACGGCCAAGGCTGTGGTACGAGTGAATTCGTCGATATTTTTCCGCGTGCCCGGGCCTGCCGAATGCGAGGATACGGTCGCTATGATTTCACCGTAAGCTACTGATTGAACTTGTGAAACGGCGGCCACCATTGGAATGGTCGCCTGACCTCCACACGTCACCATGTTGACATTCATTTCAAGTTTCTCAGTTAACTCTTTCAAGTTCACCGGAGGCACACAAAAAGGGCCTATGGCCGCAGGAGTTAGATCAATCATGATCACACCTAGAGCGTTGAGCTTGCGGCTGTTTTCCGCGTGCACATAAGCCGAAGTAGCGTCGAAGGCTACGCGAATATCGTCCTCAATAATGTGCGGCAATACACCATCTACGCCTGTCGAGCAGGTTTTTATGCCCATCTCCTTGGCACGCCGTAGGCCTTCAGAGGTTTCATCGATACCCACCATCCAGACAGGTTCAATCCAATCTGAACGCTGCATTTTCATTAAAAGATCTGTGCCAATGTTCCCTGGCCCAATGATCACCGCTTTTAATTTTTTACTCATTTCTTCCACCTTATGTGCGCGAGTGAGATTTATAGCCGTGCTCAAACAAAACGCACTGACGCACTGCCGACGCCGCCGATTGACACACGTAAGTGATCACCCGCCTGAACAGGCTCAAGGGGCACCATAGAACCCGACAAGATGACTTCACCCGCTTTGAGCGCAATGCCATATTCGCCAAGAGTGTTCGCCAGCCAGGCAACGGCATTCACCGGACTTCCCATCACCGCTGCGCCGGCTCCTGTAGAGATGATGGCGCCATTCTTTTCAACCACCATTCCACAGGTGGACATATCTACCTCACGCGGATCAACGGCGCTGTCACCAAGCAAGAGCAAACCACACGAAGCATTATCGGCAACCGTATCTTCAATTTTGATACGCCAGTCTTCGATTCTTGAATCAACCACTTCAATACAGGGCATCACATAATCGGTGGCAGCCAGCACATCAGCACTGGTAATACCGGGGCCACAGAGATCTTTCTTAAGAATGAACGCTAGCTCACCTTCGGCACGCGCTTGAATCAGTTGTTCACTGATGGGCATATCTTGCCCTTGGCTATACACCATTTTGTCAGTGAGAAAACCAAAATCGGGTTGCCCAACTTTAAGCATGTTCATCACAGCCTTGGAGGTGACGCCGATCTTTTTGCCGACAATCCTCTCACCGTCTGCCACTCGTTTTTCAACAATGCGCAGTGAAATGCTATAAGCGTCATCGATACTGATATCGGGGTGAGTCTCAGTCAAAGGCTTAACGGTAGACTGCGATTTTATAGCTCCATAAAGAACGTCGGCGCATTGTTCAATACTGTCTTTATTCATGGTTTTCTATTCCTTATACACTTATAACTTGATACACACATTTTTAAGCTCGGTGTAGAACTCCAAAGAGTGAACACCGCCTTCGCGACCAATACCAGACTGCTTGGCACCGCCAAAGGCTGTGCGAAGGTCACGTAAAAACCAGCTATTTACCCAACAGATACCCACGTCCAACTCTGCGGATACTCTCACGGCCTTGGCCGTATTCTCGGTCCAAATTGCGGCCGCCAAACCGTAGGGCGTATTGTTCGCCAGATCGATTGCTTCCTGCTCTGAATCAAAAGGTTGGATGTGACAGCAAGGCCCGAATATTTCTTCTCTAATAACTCGGGCGTCCTCCTTAAGACCTGTCCAAATAGTAGGCTCTACCCATGCGCCGCCATTTAAGGCTTCGCCCATTTCCGGCTCGCCGCCACCAAGCTCTACTGTCGCGCCTTCTTCAATCGCCAGCTTGTAATAGGACATTACTTTTGCTTTATGCTTTTGGCTAACTACTGGGCCTAAGTTCACGCCCTCTGACTCTGGACGCCCGAGCTTCAATGTCGCCGCCTCTGTCTTTAAGCGAAGAACAAATTCATCAAAGATCGATCGCTCAACATAGACACGTTCAGTGCCCAAACAAACCTGACCACAGTTAGCAAACGCCGAGCGCATGGTGCCCTCAATAGCTTTGTCCATGTCGCAATCGGCAAACACCACAGCCGCATTTTTACCACCACACTCGAGTGAAATGTCACGCAGACCAACGGAGGCGGCTTGCATAATAGTTTCCCCCGTTTTGGTTTCACCCGTAAACGTAATTGCATCAACCAGAGGGTGCGCCGTTAATAGCTCCCCAGCTGAATTGGGACCAAAGCCATGTACCACATTGAACACTCCCGGTGGCACACCGCACTCATTCATGACCTCACCCAATAAGGTGGTAGTTGCAGGCGTATCTTCCGATGGTTTAACCACTACGGTATTACCACAGGCCAGTGCAGGGCCAACTTTCCAGGTCATGAGCAATAAGGGCAGATTCCAGGGCGAGATAACTGCGATCACACCTTTGGGCTTTCGGTGGCCATAATTGAGCGCGCCCGTACCGTCTGGTGTATCCATTCGAAATGATTCTGTTGGCGCATTGGCCAAGGTTTCGCTGAAGGCTTTGAAATTAGCAGCACCTCGGGGAATGTCGATGTGGGAGGCCAAAGAGCGTGGCTTACCGGTATCGTTGCACTCTGCTTCCAAAAATTCATCAAAGCGCTCATTGATGCGGTCAGCGACTTTATTCAACAAGCTAATGCGAGCGGCCTGATTGAGTTTCGACCAAGGACCACTGAGAGCGGCCTTCGCGGCCTTCGCAGCTTGATCAACTTCCTCAGCTCCTGCCTCATGCACCATTCCTAATAGACGGTTGTCCACAGGACAGCGGTTCTCGAAGGTTTTGCCGTTATTTGAAGCGACATACTCGCCATTGATAAAATGTAAATATTCTTTCATTGCTATTTGTCCGCGTTATAAATGCACAAAATCGAATAGAATCAACCTTGGTACTTGGCTAGGGGTATACACCCCAAGCCAGTGAGTCTTGAAATATCTAGGTTAGAACTTCTAGGAAACGTTCGTTTAACTCTCTGTCATGATAAAAAATGGCCTTGCCCAAATCTTCCGCTTTCCAAGTGACAGGTTCGTGATCGGGGTAGTGGTAGTCGCCGCCACAAAATACCTCATTACGATTACCTGAGGGGTCGAAGAAATAGATGGTTTGACCGTGGGTTAAACCGTGACGAGTGGGGCCAATGTCTTTTGGCGTATCGGTCATGGTTAATAAATCAGCGGCACGCAGTACTGAATCCCAGGTGTCGAGACAAAAAGAGGCATGATGAAACTTGTTGGGTTCGGGGCAATCGATAAATGCAATATCGTGCGCTTTCATGCTTGTGGTAATAAAGATTGCGACGCGATTGCCATCGGGATCTACCACTTGTTCCGCCAGACTGAAACCAAGCACGTCTTCAAATAATTTTAAGGTCGCAGGGATATCTGTGCCGTACAGTAGACAGTGATCAAAACGCTCCGCCTTCATACCTTTTAAGTCACGCGGCCAGGCCTCAGGGTTTACATTGCTAACACCCCACTTTCCTGTGCGCTCTTTTTCTGCATAAAGTTCGAAGTAATGTCCTGATGGAGCTTGAAAGCGTACTCGACGTCCGCAGTTATTAAGCTCTCCCGCGGCAATATTTTCTACGTCGCAGCCGTAGGCCTGGAGGTCTGCACTTAAGCTTTCGAGCACGGCATCGTTAAGAACCTTAAAGGCCATAAAATCCATACCGGGCTCATCAGCCTCACGCAAAACCACAGAAAAGCGATCCACTTCTGTCCAAGCCTTCAAATAAACCCGCCCCTGCTCATCTCGATCGGTTTCAATCAAACCAACAAGATTGCAATAATGATTTAGAGCTTCTTCTATATTCATCACTCGAATTTGTACGTGCCCGGGTCTCATTACACCTTTTTGCATAACTCTCTCTCCAAGTTTTCAATAATGGTTAATATCTCTACCAGTCAGACCTACTTTTTTAGTTTCTTTTCTACCACTTCTACAACCATGCTACTTTTGGGAAAAATTCGACAGGCCAGCGCCATACCATTGGCCTCTTCAGCCACAGAGACTTGTTTTCGGCTCATCACTTTGGCTGTGAAAGTTCCACTTAACACGCGTACTTTGCAAACCCCACACCCGCCGGAACGACAGCCAACGGGAATACAATTAATACCCACTTTTGCCATAGCTGAAAGCAGACTGGTGTTTTCACCGCATCTGAATTCTCGGCTATCGCCCAGCACTTGAATCTGAAACATCTAGATGTCTATAACCAAGCGAGCGCTCTTCGCGCGAGAACAGCAAAGTGCCATCTGATCGTTATCAGCTTTTTCCTCGTCAGTTAAGAAGTGGTCGCGATGATCTGGCTCGCCCTCCAATACATCGGTGATGCAGGTTCCGCACACACCCTCTTCACAGGAAACGTCCACTTTCACACCGGCTGCCGCCAGCGCCTTGACAATGCTCTGCTGCTCTTCCACAACCAAGGTCACATCACTTTTCACACAGTGCACCTCGAAACTGGCGCCACTGCTGTCTACTTCTGCACTAAAATATTCGAAATGTACTTGCGCAGAGGGATAGCCTAACTCTTTGGCTCCAGCAATAACCCAGTCCATAAAACCTGAAGGCCCACAAACATAGATATGAGTGCCTTCATCGCAGGGACCAAGCGCTACCGCAGGAGAAAACAGTTGCGATTTTTCTTCGTCGTCATAATGGAAAATAACGTTCTCTGGAAATGATGCCTGCAGCTCTTCTACAAAGGCACCGGCACCACGTGTTCTCGCGCAATAATGCAATTCGAAATCTTGGTTCCGGGCTTGCAGCTCGTATGCCATTGCAATAAGCGGCGTAATCCCAATTCCGCCGCCCGCTAAGATCGTGCGCGTAGCAACGGTCTCTAAAGGAAAGTGATTCCGAGGCGAACTAATAGACAGCTGTTTACCTACTTCAAAGTCCGCGTGTATCTCGCGCGATCCGCCCCGAGAGTTAGGATCGTTGAGAATACCAATACGGTACTTACCCTCGTCATTCGGCCTAGTACACAGGGAGTATTGACGTATAAGCTCCTGATTCACATGCACATCGATATGCGCACCTGCAGCGTATTGAGGCAATGCCTCACCGGAGACAGATGTCAATTCAAAAACTGCTACGCCCGAACCTTGCTCTTCGCGGGCGCTAATCGTTACGTCTAATAGAGCATCGCTCATATGCATTCCTCAAAAAGCGCGCCTCAGCGCATTGAAATTCCGCCATTGGCATCCCAACAGGCACCTGTGACTGTGGTTGCTTCGGGGCTTGCCAGCATCACAACCATATCGGCAATAAAGTCGGGACTGCTCATCGCTTTCACTGGAATCATGTTGTCGATGATGTTGGCCAACTTGTCAGCAGGCACTTTGTCGCGAATGGAAGGCACATCTACCGGCCCAGGCGCAACGGCATTCACAGTGATTTTCTTATCCGCAAATTCACGCGCAAAAATTTTCGTCAGGGTTAAAATACCTGCCTTAGAAGAGGCGTAGTGTGCGCCCGAGGCCGTACCACCCATTTGCCCAGCTAGCGAAGCCATATTGATGATTCGCCCATAGCCACGCTCGCAAAAATGTTCTGCAAAGACTTGAGAACCTACGAAGGTGCCACGTAGGTTGACCTTCATTACTTGATCGAATTCGTCGGGTTCAATTTCCAACAAAGGTGTTGTTGGAGTCAGAGCCGCGTTATTCACCAGGACCTCACAAGCGCCCCAGCGCTCAACCAATACTTTCAGTGCATTGCGAAATTCATTTTTTTCTTGCACGTCTAAACCCAGGCCAATAACTTTTTCACCACTTTCGTCTAGAGTTTTAGCCGCGCTTATTGCACGCGCCTCATCCACATCAGTAAGCGCGACCCGATAACCGGCTTCGAGTAATTTTTTGGCAATTGAAAGTCCCAAGCCTTGAGCGGCACCGGTGACTAGAGCTACTTGTGTCATTTGCTCGCCTCCTAAAACAGGTAACAGGTAGTGGTTAGGTACTGGTCGGATTTCATCACCCTCACCACTTTTTCTTCAATTTTGAATTCGCCTTCGTCCCTGCGGAGCTTAAACTCCACATTAGCGGGGTAGTTTCTCAAACCCGATGCCTTATTTTCATAAAGGCAATAAGCGCATCGAGCGTGTACCACACCGCCCTCTTCGCCCAAGATTCGCATGCGTGAAAGCGTGCGTATGGTAAAGACCGCTTCCTGAGTGGACACCGCCTCACCACTTGAAAGCCGAGCGGTTCTCATCTTGCGCATCTCGGCGTCGTCATAGGCCACATTCAAGGAATTTTTGTAGTCTGTTTCGCGGTGATCAATGGGCACAATATACATACCGCTGTCAGACCATAGGTCCAGCCATTGCTCGTATTCTTTATGGTCCAGCATATCCGCTTCTTTTGACAAAAAGGCGGTCACCTCTGCCAGGGTTTGCAACTCACTTTGAGTGGGCATCAGCTTGCTCCTTTACCGGTATATCAACGGCCATTTGTTTTTTGTATTGACGGTATGCCGCGCGCATCCCCGTTTCGGAACAGACAGCGCCTTTGACGTTGCCATCCACCGATGTGCTCAAGCGAGACATGCCTCGATTCACCATAATCCAGCCATCGGTGCCCGCCATAGAACCGGCCTGCACACGCTCCCAAGCTTCGCCATCGTCAGGTGTACCAAAGCCCATTGGACCTTGGAAGTGCTCGTGTAAACGCATCCGGGTTTGGTTGAATATTTCTGGAGCGCCCTCGCCGCCGAGTGCAACATGGTGAATTTCCGTTTCATTCACACTCACTGGAACCAAGTTGCGGAAAAATGCCATTGAGCAGGCAATGTTCGGGAACAGATTCAGGTTGAAACCGCCGCCGCCAACTGCCCGTACCATTTTTCTCACGGCATCATCGGCAAAACCTTCTTCTCTCAAGGCCTGTGCAAAATCAGCAAAGCGCTCGGGAATAGCGTCGTCTAAATTCTCATCCAAATCCACAAGCTCGGGAATCATCACCATTACACTGTGACCATTACCTAGGTCTTCCACATAACCTTCGCCGTCTAAGAAATCAAATACTTCGGCCGTTTGATCGTCTACAGAACTAATAAAGGATTTGTGCACGATTGGAAAATGATAGGCATCGGTAGTATTTTCCAGTTGGATCTTCCAATTGCCAGGGAAGCGAAAACGATGCTCGCCCAAAGCCTTTATGGGGTATCCGCCACCTTGCTTCATAAACAAGTCGATCCATTTCTTCGCGCCGCCAAGGAAGTCGATCAAAGGTTCGATTTCATCATTGAGCGTCGCAAAAATCATTCCCTGATAACTCTCATGGCGCAGCTTGACTAAACCATAGTCAGCTTTGTCCATCAGATTTTCATATTCTTCTGGCTTTGGAAGCGCACGTAATGAGCCGTCCAAAGCATAGCCCCAGCCGTGGTAAGGACAGGTAAATGCGCGCGTCTTACCATGGTTGCCTTGGCAAACCGTGGCACCACGGTGGCGACAACGATTGAGCAAAACGTGTATTTCTTTTTTACGGTCTCGAGATACAATCACGGGGCTTCGGCCGATCATGGCGGTTTTGAATGAGCCCACTTCTGCCACTTCACTTTCGTGACCTACCCAAACCCATGTGCCGTTGAAGATTTTCTTCAACTCTTCTTCAAAGATTTCAGCATCTGAATATAGTGATTTGTGAACTTTATCTTCAAATACGAGGTCTTCAACAATAGTCTCTGATGCCTTGGCGATAATATTTGAACTCATGGCGTCTCCCACGAACATCTCCTTTTTCTATTTTGGAACCGGCAATTCTGCGCTTTGATTCCAAGCTGCATTCATTGGCCGGCTAAATATGTTTTCAGTCTGAAAGTGCTTTATCAAGCACTCGCCCTTAGTAAAAACAAACTCCGCGCTTATCCGCGCACAACTGAGTTGAGATTTACCAGAGGAAAATTCGGATGGCTGCATTAGCACCCAAGAACCTTTCCCGCGCTCGCCATCCACAACAATCATCTCGTTGCCCAGAAGGTGAATATTCAGAGCAAAATGCGCCGGCTCTATGGTGTATTTCGCAAACATCGACGCAATATTGGAGCGGCCCTCATAGCGACCAAAGCTTGCGGCATAGCGAGTGCCCTTGCCCTCCCAAACCGCGTCTTCTGTAAACAAACTCGTTAGTGTCTCAAGCTCAAAGCCCACCCCCAATACATCGCAAAGCTGCATATATCGGTTCATGCAGGCGCGCACAGCCCCTTCACGCTCTAAGGCTTCTAATCTAACTAACAATTCTTTGTCGCTTGAAGTATTGAGCATAATTTTGTCTCTTTAATGACTATTCAGGCACGACTAATTCGCGACCAATGCGAGCTTCAACCTTGCAATATTTCCACAACTTGTAAGTACCATCACCCACGGGAGTGGAGCGGAAAAAATCGCAAGCCTGGATCACTGTATCCAAACTTGGAACGTCTGCCATGATGTAGGCGGTCCATGGCGAGCTAGTAGAAGGCCCCACCTGTATGCGGTCATCGTCCATAATGCCCAATACGTTTACATCAGGCAGTGTGGCGATACCTTTCAGCATGGCGCTAAAAGCCTGCCAAACGTCGCCCATTTCCGATTGCGGTGCGTCCATAAAATTTTGATTAACACCAATACAAAATAAAACCCGATGACTTGTAAATTCCGACATGTAATTCTCCAATTGTTAATTTCAAATAAAATGAGGGGCTATAGATAGCCCGGCAATGGGTCTTTTCCGAATATCATGGCACCCGCATTTTGGAAGGTTATCTCTCCCATAAACGCATGCTGGGTCGCCATCTGAGAATCTCTAAAACAACGCGACAATGGGTGGTTCAAATAAGCGCCGGTCATACCTGACAGGTGGTAGGCCGTTTGCGCAACGGCCGCACACTCTCGGGTTAAATGTGTGGTCGCCAAGCGAATCATGCTCACTTGATCAGGCGTAGGTTTGCCTCCCGCCTCAATAGCCGCCCAAGCATCATTGGTGGCCTCATAGAAAAACGCTCGCGATGAACGCAAGCGAGCTTCCGCTTTGGCAATCTCGATCTGAACATAGGTACGATCACCTAACTGCGGTGCCCCCGTTACAGATTTTCGCCCCGCCGACATGCCAACAAGTACGTCCAAAGCTTCTCTTGCAACGCCTAAACTGGTCACCGAAAGCACCTGTGCCGCGAATGAGAGAGAGGGATAGCTAAAGAAAGGAGCGTCTAATGTTGGCGTATCTCCGCGAATAAAAGTCCACTCTTCTGGTACAACTACATCGTCCACCACCAGGTCAAAACTGCCTGTGGCCACCATGCCGTGAACGTCCCAAGTTTTTTCAATGCTTACTTTTTCTCGTGGTAATACCGCCATACGTGGCAAGCCACCCTCTTCGTCGGGCAAAATACCCACGCCGAGTAAGGAAGCCCCCATACAACCACTGGCAAACTGCCAGCGACCACTCACTTTAAATCCACCCTCAACTCGTACCGCGCGCTGAGGGGGAAAGATGCCTCCCGCGAATACAATATCCGGGCTCTCACCCCAAACCTGCTCCAAGGTCTCCAGCGGCAAAGCAGCGAGGTAAGCTGGGTTCATGCCAAAGCTGGCAACCCAGCCAGCAGAACCGTCGGCTGCTGAAAGGGCTTCAATCACTTGCAGGAATTCGGCGGGACTTTTGCTATCACCACCAAATTTTGCGGGCGCAAATGCCCGGTAAATGCCAATTTCTTTAAAACGCTCGATGATGTCTTCAGAGATAAAACGCTGGGCTTCAAATTCTTCCCGGCGCGCTCGTATGTCTCTTAACAACTCGTCAAAGACGGCTTCGCCCCCCCACAGAGCTTTATCAATAGTCATACCGGACATACAGTTCCCCTTAATAAATTTGGTGTAAGCATAATTTTTATGTGGCGTGCAATTTGCCGCCAAAGTGAGACAGATGGAGTCGCTCAAGCTCAGCGGCGACCTCACAAAGCCGTTCGTCTTGGCCGTGGGCGGCCACTAGCTGCAAAGCCATTGGCCTACCAAGTTTGTCGTTCATTGGAATGGATAGAGCTGGGTGGCCCGATAAATTGAAGGGGCGAACCAGTGCGCTGCTGCGCAAGTCCAGTGCACCTGCTAAAGCAGCCTCTCGGGTCATAGGAAAATCAGGCAGTGTCGGCAAAACCAGAACCGAGAACTTTTCTAAGGCAGCATCTACTTCGGCGGTAAAACGCTGTCGTACTACTTCCGCTTTAGCAACGGTATCTGGAGTGGTATTTTTGGCGGCCCGCAAGCGTGTAGCAACGTCTTTACCTACTTTACCGCTGGGCAAATATTTACCCCAGGCAGCCCAGCACTCAGCATTAATAATGTCTAAGCCAGCGTTGAATGCCGCATCAATTGAGGGCAGTTCAATTTCAGCGCAAGGCACGTTCGCTGTGTCTAAATAAGCACTGAGCGCCTCATCAATGTCAGGGTGAGCCTGAACTCGAACGCGACCTAGGGTAAATGCCTCAAGCTCACTTGTAGCAGAGCGTTTAAACGAATCATCAATCATGCTCATCGCCAACATCAAACCCTCCAGACTGCCAGCAAAAGGGCCCACGCAGTCTAATGAACTCTGCTCTGGATGTGCGCCTTTGCGGCTCACTCGCCCAAACGTTGGCTTCAAACCGTAAACACCACAGCAGGCTGCGGGGAGGCGTATTGAACCACCGGTATCACTGCCTAAAGTAAAGTCGACATCGCCTTGAGCGACCAAAGCCGCCGATGCGCTGGATGAGCCACCAGGGATATAGTCTGGAAAGAGTGGATTTATAGGTGTGCCCGTATAGTGATTTACGCCGCTCATACCGTAGGCAAATTCATGCATATTCAACTTGCCAATCAACTCGCAGCCCCCGCTCAGTAAGCGCTCTACTACTTCAGCGTGGGAGTTGGCGACGGGCGCGTCAGCCAATGATTCGCTGCCTGACTTAGAGGCATAACCGGCCACATCAATACAGTCTTTAACTGCCACCCTAGGGCCTTTTTTACCGAGAGAAAACTGTTCAATAAAAAGTGACATCAAAGCCCGCCCTTCGCTTTACATTACTTGAAAAGGCAACTATCTTTCTTTTTACTTGAATTGTCAACTAATCTTTCAAGTGAAGAGTAGTGTAAGTTGGGTCAGATTGGGCGCTGAGCATGTTATGCTAAGGTCCTTCGAGGTTATCGATGAGCCATTGTAATTAATCAGAATTTGACCTGAGAAACAGGTCAATCATGAATGAGCCAGACATGAGTAGAGACAGTAAAACCCTAAGTAAATTTAAGCCTGCCAACGAAGACTTCGAATTTCGTCAATTCCCTTTTTATTGGGTGATGAGACTGAGTAATCGCTACACGCACAAAATGGAAGTGGCCTTAAAGAAGGTCAACATGAACATTACTGTGTGGCGAGTGGGTATGATTCTGCGTGAACACGGTGACCTAAGTATCACCGAGATTACAACTCATGCCGTTTCGCGCCTGCCCACAATTACAAAAACCGTTTATAAGATGCAGGAGAGAGGGCTGGTTGAGATAAATCCTCATAAGGAGGACGGCAGAGTTTCAATCGTCAACATTACTCAGGAAGGTATCAATACCATTGAATCGGTTATTGCCAATACTACAAGAGTATTCGACACAGCTTTTGAGGACATTCCTGCAGAGCAATTGCACCAACTCAACGAAACTCTGCAGAAAATATTTCTAAATATGGACCATTAAATTTGACCCCACTCATAGGTCACGCTGTGACCTATGAGTGATTCAAATGCCCTATTAGGACTAAAAACTAGTAGCGGCTCAACAATAGGTCGCGCTGCCAAAGCAGTTCTTTAGGCATATGATCCCAAAGTTTGAGGAACAAAGCTTCATGACCAAGCGCCTGTGACTTCATCGCTTCTCCATCCACTTTCATCAGCTCATCCCACTCCTCTTCAGTGAAATCCAAACCATCCCAATCCAAGTCTTTGTAACTGGGCATCCAACCCAGTGGCGTTTCCTTAGCCTGAGCCAAACCATTTACACGCTCAACAATCCACTTAAGTACACGGGCATTTTCACCAAAACCAGGCCACAGGAACTTGCCCTGCTCGTCTTTACGGAACCAGTTAACGTGGAAAATACGTGGTGGTTCATTGATGACTTTGCCCATCTTCAACCAATGACGGAAATAGTCACCCATGTGATAGCCACAGAATGGCAACATGGCAAAGGGATCTTGGCGCATACTGCCTACAGCCCCTTCGGCTGCCGCGGTTTGTTCAGAGCCCACTGTCGCGCCCATATAAACACCGTGCTGCCAGTTGAAGCTCTGGTATACCAAGGGAATGGTGCTCATACGACGACCACCAAAAATCATCGCTCCAACCTCAACACCTTCTGGGTTTTCCCAGTCGGGATCAATCACCGGGCAATTTCGGGCGGGAGCGGTAAATCGTGCATTTGGGTGGGAAGACGGCGTTTCGCTGCCTGGCGCCCAGTCATTACCCTTCCAATCGATCAAATGTGCGGGGGCTTCAGCTGTCATGCCCTCCCACCAAATGTCACCTTCGTCAGTGAGCGCGACGTTGGTGAAAATGGTATCGCGAGCGCAAGACTCCATCGCCATGGGATTGGTTTCCATGCTCGTCCCTGGGGCAACACCAAAGAAACCCGCTTCAGGGTTAATGGCACGCAGCTTGCCATTTGTATCGGGCTTAATCCAGGCAATATCGTCACCGATACAGGAAATTTCCCAACCCTGCTTTTGCAATTCGGGCGGCGGAATCAACATGGCGAAATTGGTTTTGCCGCAGGCGCTTGGAAAAGCGGCGGTAATATAGGTTTTCTTGCCAGCGGGGTCTTTGACGCCCAAGACCAGCATGTGCTCGGCCAACCAACCCTCATCGCGAGCAATGGTACTGGCAATGCGCAAAGCAAAACATTTTTTACCCAACAAGGCGTTGCCACCATAACCCGAACCAAAACTGAGAATGGTTTTCTCTTCGGGAAAGTGAGCTATATAGGTATCTTCTGGGTTACAGGGCCAATTAACATCGTCCTTCGCTGACAAAATTGGCTGACCAACGGTATGTACGCAGCGTACATAATCTGTGCTATCAGCCAGCACATCCATCACTTTTGGAGATACTCGAGCCATTATGCGCATATTGGCAACGGCATAGGCAGAGTCGGTAATCTGAATGCCAATTTTGCCGATAGGTGAGCCAATAGGGCCCATGCTGAAAGGAATGATGTAGAGGGTACGGCCACGCATAGCGCCCTCAGACAAACCATTCATCTTCTTTTTCATCTCCTCTGGCGCCATCCAGTTGTTGGTTGGCCCAGCATCGTCTTCGCCAACAGAGCAGATATAAGTGCGGCTTTCAACGCGAGCAACGTCTCGTGGGTCAGAGCGGAACAGGTGGCTATTGGGGCGCAGCTCTTCGTTCAGCTTTACGCAGTCTCCGCGCGCAACCATCATTCTCATCATGGCCGCGGCTTCTTCTTCTGAGCCGTCCACCCAATGAACACGCTCTGGCTGCAGCAAAGCCACCATGCGCTCTACCCAGCGAAGGACGTCTTTGTTGTTCGTTAAAGGAGTGGATCTTAAGGGGTAGTCACACTGTGGAGCAATTGTTTCAGGGTCTGAGGGTGTAGTCATATCAGGATTACCTATTGCTGTAGTTGAGTCATTGGAGATTTAAAAATGGGCCACATACCCATGCAAATTGCTGGGACGCCAATATAGGGCACGCAGTTTAACCGATGAAGCACGGGATCAACACCCAAAAGAGGCCATAGTTTTGGCTTTTGAGACTTTGGGTGCAGAATCACAAGGCCTTTTCGGACTTAGCCGAGAAACCCATAGGAAAAATACCGCTTGTCCTTACCCTCCTCTCATTTGTCCGATTTATCCTGTCATCTCTTTGGTCCAAGTCGTTACCATGAGTCAAATACAAATTATGGGAAACAAACCATGGGCAGCATCACAGTAAATATAGATGGTAGCGACGGTAAAACAATCCAAGGTGGAGCCCTTAGCCCCTCAGAACAAATGGTAGAGCGCCCAAGCCCGGGCCAAACGTTCGGCCGAGACAACATGCGAAAATGGCTACAATTACGTTCAAATAATGTTTTCGAGCGCAACGGTGAATTTCAACACACTCTGCAATATCATTTGGGCGATAGCTACAAGGACTGCAAGAAAGACCTATCGAACTATGGCGCAATAATTCCCAATCAACTCGATGCGGCTGCTACTGAAAATGATTTCCGTTTTAACAACCCAAGAATAGATGCCTATAACGGTATCGGTGATCGAATTGACCAAGTTGTCCATCATCCAGACTATGTTGTCGCCGGCGATTATATTTACGGAACAGGCTTGGTGAAAACCTTGGCGACCATGGGTGGCTTAAAAGAAGGAATGGCTTACTACTATTTAGGTAATCACGTGGGTGAGGCCGGCCATAACTGCCCAGTAATATGTAACTATGAAACCGCTCGGGTATTAAAATTGGTTGAGGATTTTCCTGGTCGCAAGGACTACATCAAAAAACTTGAAGAGCCAAGCTACAGCAACAACTACACTTCCTCTCAGTTTCTTACAGAAGTACAAGGGGGTTCTGACGTCGGCGCAAATGACCTGCGCGCATGGCAGAACGAGGCTGGGGAGTGGTTTATCCGTGGTGAAAAGTGGTTTTGCTCAAATGCAAATGCTGAGCTTATGGTTGTCAGCGCCAGGCGCAGTATGGAACGGCCCGGAACTAAAGGGCTGTCCATGTTTCTAATTCCATCTCAAAAACCCGATGGCACTCGCAACGACTTCACAATGCGTCGCCTAAAAGAAAAATTGGGCACCAGAGCCTTAGCCTCCGCCGAAATCGACTACCATGACTCTTACGCCATACCTCTGGGAAGCGATTTCAACTTTATGTTAGAACGAGTAGTGCACCACTCAAGAATTGCACTGTCGGTCGCCGTATGCGGCATGACTACTCGCGCCTATCAGTTTTCTTTAGACTTTGCTAAAACTCGCATGGCTTTTGGCAGCAACATTCTGCAATACCCCTTAGTAAAGGAAAACCTAGCGCAGATTAAGGCTGATAATCTTGCATCTTTTGCGGGAACCTACGCCCTCATTTCGCTGCAAGATAAGATCGACATGCAAGAAGCTGTTAGCGAACCTGAAAAAGCTTTTTGTCGACTGATGGTCAACATAGGAAAATCCGTTATCTCTAAGCGCGGTGTAAACAATATACATCACTGTTTAGACGGCATTGGCGGAAACGGAGCCATTGAAAACATGTCGTCCCTACCAAGACTATTACGCGACGCGATAATTTTTGAAAATTGGGAAGGCACCCACAACACACTATACGTGCAAGTACTAAGAGACATACACAAATACGAGCATGACAAACACTATATCTCCACAATATCTGAACTCATTGAAGAGCTTCCTGAGCATGAAACTGAAACGATAAGTAATGCCAAAAACAATTTGCACAAGATCAGCCAACTTCTGAGTGAGTTACACAATTCATCCCATGAAGTTCAAACACTACTCATGCAAGGTCTTGTCACATCGATGGCGAATTTATACTACTACTTGTGTTTATCGGCGGAAGGATTTCACGCTCAAGAAAAACAGCAAACATCTGTAAAAATATCGGCTGCAAAGCTATTCCTAAAAATTATGGATTCGAGAGAAAATACCGAGAAGGACAAAAATTACTTAACGCTCTGCGACGAGGTTCTAAATTTATAGACTACGCCAGAAGCCAAGATCAGACTTGATGAGTTTTGCGATATTCCTTTGGCAGGAGACCCAGTTGTTTTTTAAAGATCCTGCTGAAGTAACTACTGTCATTGTAGCCGACGTCAAAGGCTATATTGGTAATATGTTTATCCGTATTAATCAACAGATCTTTTGCAAGTTCTATCCGTACTCGCTGCAGGTAGAAACTCGGTGTATCGCCGGTTGCCAACTTAAATCGACGTGAAAAATTTCTTGGGCTCATTCCCCGATCCGCAGCCAGGGCTTCAATGCTGATGTCGTCTTTGAAATTTTTCTCCAGGCAGTTTTGAGCGGTCATAACTTGATGGTCTGAATGGTATTTCTGACCATCAAACTCGAGATTTGACAGGCTATACCCTCGCTGAAAACCGATCAGAAACTCTTGATTTATTCTACGAGCGATCATGGGACCAAAGAGAATCTCTATGACAGACACTATAAGGTCACAACCTGAAGCAATTCCATTCGCACAATATAAATTTCCCGCATCGGTGATCGCCCGCGAGCTACGCAATAGCACATCAGGGTACATAGCGGAAAACTCATTGGCTACAGGAGGGTATACCGTTGCGACTTTATTGCCTAAGAGCCCTGCGGCCGCCATAAAGAAAGGCGCATTGCTAAATCCCACAATGGGAACGCCTTCAGTATGCCACTGGCAAATTTTTTCAAACAAAGGCTCGGCAGATTGGACACTATCTATGGCTGACCCCCAAAAGGCGGAAAGAAATACGACATCCGGATTATGCAATTCTGATATCGATCGGTCGGCACGAATGGGGCCACCTGAAAAACAATTGACATCATTACCATCGACACTAAATGTAAGCACCTCGCACTGCTGATCGACAATATTGCTGGCATCTTCCTGAGCATAGCGAGCGGCCAACCAACATAGGTTTTTTATAAGCATCACGCTAAAACCAAGAGCGCTCTGAGGAAGAAATATAACAATACGCATATACAAAAATCGAGAAGCCGAAAAAAACAGTATAGGTAATATTGCACGCAATGAGAACCCAAAAATTAAAACAAACGGAGACTGGGATATGCATTCACCCACGGTAAACTACAATATTGGTTCAGCTATTTTAAAGCGAGCCGAAATTGATCCAAGCGCTACAGCCATTATTTTTGAAAACAAAGATCTGAACTACAACGATCTTGCAAACAGAGTGAGGCGGCTGGCGTTTGACCTAAATGAAAAGGGCATTTGCAAGGGAGACCGGGTCGCATTCTTGGGTTTGAATCAAACAAGTTATTTTGAAACCCTATTTGCAGCACACTGTATTGGCGCAATTTTTATTCCTCTTAACTACCGCTTAAGCGGCCCAGAACTTCAGTACATTGTAAATGATGCACAGGTGCATACCTTGGTAGTGGATTCTTATTGCGCACCTGTTCTATCTAGCATCCAAAACCAACTATGCTGCGCGCGATACATCCTTAGCTCTAATACAGAAGACAAGGGAAATCTCAATGACGCGGAGCCCCTTTTTAACAACGGTGAGAGCTTTGAAACAATAATTGAAAAAAGCCCGCCGATTGAGTGCCTCGTAGAATCGAAGCAGCATGACATAGCCATCATAATGTACACCTCCGGGACCACCGGCAAACCGAAAGGCGCCATGCTCAGTCATGGCAACTTGATGTGGAATAACATTCAGGCGGCGTTTACCTTTTCTATAAGCAGCAATGATATCAGCTTAGTCTGCGCGCCCTTGTTTCACGTTGGCGGGCTTAATGTGACCAGTCTAAGCACCTTAATGTGTGGAGGAACCTTAGTCATCCATCGAAGCTTTGATGCCTATGAAGCCCTTAGAGACATTCAGAGATATGGCGTTAGCTCCCTGTTTGCAGCACCCGCCATGCTGAACCTTATGGCAAACGAAGAAAACTTCTCTCGGGCCAGCCTCGCCAGCTTAACGATGATTATTGTTGGCTCAGCCCCTGTTGCGCCGTCTTTATTACAAACTTACATTGACTACGATATCGAGATAAATCAAGGATATGGCCTTACTGAAACCTCTCCCATGGTGTCTTTTCTAACGCCACGTTATACCAAAAGTAAAATAGGATCTGCTGGCAAACCAGGGCTTTTTGGCGAAGTAAAGATTGTAAACCCAAGCGGCGACAAACTCGATACAGGTCAGGCCGGAGAAATATTGTACAGAGGCGCTAATGTCATGCTTGGCTACTGGAACCGACCCTTAGACACGGCCCAAGCCATTGACACTCAAGGTTGGTTTCATACCGGAGATGCAGGCTATTTAGATCAAGACGGTTTTTTATATATTAGCGACCGCATCAAGGATATGGTTATTTCAGGCGGTGAGAACGTTTACCCTGCCGAGGTGGAATCTGTCCTATATGACCACCCCGCCATTAAAGAGGTGGCCATCATCGGTCTTCCCCACGCGAAGTGGGGCGAAGCAGTAACTGCGATACTGGCATTAAATGAAAATGAGAACTTGGAACTTGAAGAACTTAGGCGCTTCTCAGAAACTACATTGGCCAGATACAAGTTGCCATTGGCAATGCATATTGTTGACGCCCTCCCCCGCAACCCCGCGGGGAAAGTTTTAAAATATCAATTACGGGGCCAGCTTTTGGCATCGGGAAACTGACGCTTCCATCTTTCCCTGGCCTCAGATTAAGCTCCGCGAGCTCGACCTCGCGCCGCCAGCACCTCGACAATTTGCTCTCGAAGCCATCGATTCGCCAAATCGGAGTCTTGGCGCTGGTGCCAGTACAAATACAGCTCCAGAGGTGGCGCCGAAAAAGGCATTTCAGCACTGGCCATGGGATACCAACATGCTTGCATCTCGGCGTACATTCTAGGCATGATCGACAAATTATCGGTTTGTAATAAAACGTGAATGACGCTTGTGAAGTTGAGGCATCGCAGGCTTACCTTGCGCCTTAGACCCTGACTTGCCAAAGCTTGGTCAACCCAGCCTGATTCACCCTTAAAGGGAGTCACTAATACTTGGGGGAATTCCAAGAAGGCTTCAGCCGTTTGTTCTCCACGAAAATAAGGGTGATCTTTGCGCCCTACAATCATCAGCGTATCGCTGAGTAAATGCTGAGAAACAATATCGCTCGGCATAGCCCGGTGCAATTCTAAGCCTATGTCGATTTGGCCCTGCTGCAGCTGAGCGGTAATATCATCCGGCTCAAATGAGGTGGACGAGATCTGAATTTTAGGTGCATCTCTCTGGAGAATTTCCATAATCGGCGCTAACAAAATGGCTTCCACCGCGTCTCGCTGGGACACTCGAAACAATTGCTCGTGTTGGCTCGGTTCAAACACGTGGGCACTCTCGACGGTGCCACGCAATGCGCTCAAACTATTTTTGACCGTCTCGATCATGCGTCGCGTCATTGGCGTGGGCACCATCCTATGCCCCTGACGCACAAACAGCGGATCGTCATACATACCACGCAAGCGGTTTAAGGCATGACTAACGGCTGACTGGCTCAGATGCAGCACATCGGCCGCCCGAGAGGTTGTGCCCTCGTCAAAAATGGCTTCAAGTACCGCCATAAGATTCAAATCTACTTTCGCCATGATAACGCCTTTTTTCCATCAATCTGCCCATTCAAGGGACGTAATGAGCCACCGCCAATATATGAATCTTATTCATTATTAAGACTACATACAATTCATTTGAGTGAGACATGATCACGCCCTAGCATCCGCCCCATGAAAATCAACTCAGAGTGCCCCGCCATGAAGAAAACATCTCTTTTAACCTTATCGAATTACCGCCTAACGGCACTGTCGGCAGCCATTTTTGGCGCATTGGCACTGCCCCACACCGCCTTAGCCCAAATGGAAGAGATTGTGGTTACTGCGGCGAAACGCGCTCAAACCCTTCAAGACATTCCTATTGCGGTCTCGGTTACAAGCCAGCAAACCATTGAAGAGGCGGCCATTGTCGACCTGAGCGACCTGCAATCTGTGGTTCCAGCCTTGCGCGTAACCGCACTACAGGCTTCTACCAACGCCACATTTTCCATTCGCGGCTTTGGCAACGGCGCCAACAATACAGGCATTGAGCCCTCCGTAGGCGTTTTCATCGACGGCGTTTACCGCTCGCGGGCCGGCGCACAGATTGGCGACCTACCGCGCGTCGAGCGCATTGAAGTATTGCGTGGCCCCCAGAGCACCCTATTTGGCAAGAACGCTTCGGCAGGTGTGATCAGTATCGTCACCGCAGAGCCCTCCTTTGAGACAGAAGGCCACATAGAGGCTGGCATTGGCAACTTCAACAAACGACAGATGAAAGGCTATATCACTGGTGCTGCGAGCGACAAAGTAGCACTCAGCTTGTCCGGTGGCTTTAATACCCGTGACGGTTATGGCAAGAGCCTTACAGGACAAAGCAAGGTCAATGAACGCGACCGCTGGAACATTCGCAGCCAAGCCTTATTTGAAGGTGACAAGCTAACCCTAAGAGTGATTGCCGACTACAGCGAGATCGACGAAGTGTGCTGCACAGTTGCCTCCGGCGTGAACGGCGCGGCTGCAGGTGCAATTGGCGCACTGGGCGGCACTCTCATGGATGCCAACGACCCCTTCTCCTATGAAACAGCATTTACCAAAGATCCGGAAAATGAAGTTGAAGACGGTGGAATTTCTGTCCAAGCCGACATTGATTTTGAAGAATTTTCATTCACGTCTATCACGTCCTACCGTAAAAACACCTCATACAGAAGCTATGACAGTGACTTTACGGGCTTGGACATTTTGGAAGCCTCTACGCTAGACACCGACATTGAAACCTTTACTCAGGAATTCCGTCTCACTTCCACAGGCGGAAGTGACTTAGATTGGATGCTTGGCGGTTTTTACTTTGCCGAGGAAATCGAAGAGGAAAATGGTGTTCTTTTCGGTGTTGATGCGCGCAACTACTTTGACATTCTCGCAGGAGGCCCCGCAGCCTTAGCAACCCTCGAAATGTTTACTGGAAACCCAGCAGGCACTTTCTTTGGGCCTGACACGGCGGTTATTGAAAACTTCACCCAAGAAAACGATGCCTTCTCTTTGTTCGGCACCATTGATTATCATATCAATGACTCTTTCACGGCCACAATTGGCCTGAGTTATACCGACGACAAAAAAGATGTGAGTGCCACCCAAAACAACAACGATGCACTGTCTGCGCTGGACCTCACTAGCTTTGCCGGTGGTGCGTTTGCGGGACTACAAGGCTTGCAGTTTTTGCCCCCACTACTGGAATTCCCCAACGTTGTGGAAGATGGCTCATCATCTGATGATGCGACGACCTGGCAGGCACGTCTGGCGTATGAAATGAATGAAAGCATTAATTTCTATGTGAGCGCAGCAACTGGTTACAAAGCATCCTCATGGAATATGACCAGAGACAGCAAGCCCTTCCTGGAAGATCAGGCCGCCCTTACCGACGCGGGTTTACTGCGGGTCAATCAAACTTATGGCACACGCCTGGCGGGACCAGAAGACTCCACAGTTTACGAACTGGGCATGAAAATCAAAACGGATTACACCGCCATCAATGTCGCTGTATTTGAGCAAACCATTGAAGGCTTTCAATCCAGTATTTTTCAGGGCACAGGTTTTGTCTTAGCCAACGCGGGCGAGCAATCCACTACGGGTATTGAAATCGATGCACTCTACGCCCCCAATGAGTCTTGGGAGTTTAATGTCGCAGGTATTTTCTTAGACCCAGTGTATGATGACTTCGAAAATGCATCTGGCATCAACGGCACTGTGGTTGATTTGACGGGCACTAAACCTGCCGGCATTCACGAAGAAAGCATCAGCGCTTCAGCCACTTACAAGCTGGCTTTCGACAACGGCATTAACGGCTTTATTCGCGCAGATTACCTCTACGAAAGCGACACTACTTTGGTGAGCAATGTTCCAACGGATCTAAGACGTGAAGTAAGCACCTTCAATGCCAGTGCCGGCCTGACATTCCCCAACGGGGTACAAGCTAGCCTTTGGGCGAAGAACATCAACAACGATGAATTCTTTCTCAGTGCATTTCCAGGAGTAGCGCAGCCGGGCAACTTCTACGTTTACCCCAACCAGCCACGTACAGTGGGTGCAAACGTTTCTTATCAGTTCTAAGGTTCAGAAGAATAGACTCTAGTACTTAGTCTCTCCAAATCGCTGCCCCCTTAGTCAGGGTGCAGCGATTTTTTTGGTTCCTTACAAGCTAAAAAACAAGCCGCTAAGGCGCGCTCTTAGTTAAAAGAGTCTTCAGCCAAATATTCCAACACAAGTCGATTGATGATATTGATTGTGCGCTTCTTACTAACTCCCTGAATGACATGCAGACGATGCCAAAATTCAAAAGACAGCAATGCATCCACTCCGTCATGCACTTCAGTGGGCAGCTCAGACAACTCCGGCATCCACTCCAATAGTCTCTTGCTTAGAGCTTTTTGTACCCGTGAATAATTCCCCTGAAGAAAAACCGAGTTACGCAACATAGACTTAGTCACCAAAAAGACACTTCGCTGCTTGCTGTAAGCCATTGTAAATGTATGTACCGCGCTAAGCACTCTCTCTTCCAAGGAGCCGCTTCGGTCTCCCTTGTCATACTCCTTACTGTAACGTTCGTAGGTCAGCTTATGCATCTCTCGATACAACAAATCCATCTCGGGAAAGTGCCGAAATAGAGTGCGAATGGTTACACCTGCTTTATCCGCAACGGCCTGCGCCGTCGGGATGAGCCCTTCGCTATCCATAAATTCGTAAGCCGAGTTAATAATCGCTTCGCGGCTGCGCTGGCTGCGTAAAACGCGACCGTCTAGGCTAGGCTCGATGAGAGCCTGTTCGTCTTTTGTCATATTATGTTTTCAATACTCTTGAATGAAGATTTGCCGAGGATTATGACATTTTCTCACAAGTTGTAAACAAGTCCAAACGACCCTAGAAATGGTTTAAGAGCTTGCCCGGCAAACAGAAGCAATGCTTAGAAATAGTTATGCCTAAAGTGCAATTAATATATGAGATACCACTAAAAACCAGATAATAATAAAACATACGGAGTAATGCATATTTACACAAATTACTTCAACCCATTGTATTTTATATACTTTATCAACAAACCCAGACCTGCCAGAAAAATTTTGACAAATTTCTTGTTGTACATCGTAACAATAAGAGTATATTGACAATCACAATAGAGATCGTTGTATTGTGAGGTGCTCGCAGATAAGGCCGGCGCCACGGAGAAGTCACTTAATTGAGCTAGGCTAGATTGTTATGAAACGTCATCTACCACCACTAAACTCTTTAAGGGCTTTTGAAGCCGCTGCACGCCATTGCAACTTCAGGAAAGCGGCTGACGAGCTGAATGTTAGCCAGTCTGCCATCAGCCATCAGCTAAAGCTGCTTGAGTCCAGATTGGGTATAGAGCTATTTCACCGCAGCGTGCACTCCGTAGAATTGAGCGAGGCCGGGCTTTTGTACTACCCAGTACTGCGCGACGCCTTTGACCGCATGTCAGATGTCACTGAGAGAATTAGGCTTAATACAGAAAGCACACTGCTGACGGTTCAGGTGTACGTTACATTTGCGACAGCTTGGTTAATCCCAAGATTAAGCGATTTTCAGAAGAAGCACCCTGAGATACAGGTCAATATTAATACCACTCACATTGATGTGGACTTCGAGCACAGCGACGTCGATGTCTGTGTATTTATGGGCTACAAAGATCAGGCTAAGGTTCAATATAATTATCTTTTCACGTCAGAGCTCTACCCCGTGTGTGGTCCTGAATTACTGACAAACGCTAAGACCCTAAAACACCCCAAAGACTTGCTTCAGCAAAACTTACTTTACATTAATAATGCCGAGCAGGATTGGTCCAATTGGTTTTCGGCAGCAGGCGTAGACACCAACACCCAGAGCCCAGCAATGCGATTTGATAGCTACAGCCTTGCACTGGATGCGGCAATTGATGGTGCGGGAGTTGCCTTGGCCTTGTCGCCATTTGGGGCATCCGACATCGACGCCGGCAGACTGGTAAAACCTTTCGACATTCAGGCGAAAGCCTATGGAGATTGGTATTTGGCTTACCGTGAAAATAGGGGTAACAGCGCAAAAGTGATTGCCTTCCAGAGCTGGCTTTTAGGCCAGATTCAAGACGACAAAAACATAAGGCTAAGCAAGCCAGTATCAACCAGACCTTCGGAGTTAGAACTTGAGCCTGAGTTGATGGCATGCGCGATATAAAAAATTGCAGCATGTATAAAGAATTAATAACTGAAACAGTATTGTAAATCGATTTTTTTTATTTTTATCCAGTGTGCCTTAGAGGTGATTTATCATGTTAGCTTCCAACCCTATTTTTCCCTTTGATAAACCTGCTGTTTATAGCGCTCTCACAGAAGAGCCTGTTTATGACGCTGCCATTCATTTGGACTTGGAAAAACCCACTAATATCGAACTTATGGCAGAGTTCGGCTACAGCCAAGAAGACATAGATGCTAGCCCAAGCCCTATGGCAGTCGCGGGCCCCTTTCGCATACTTTCAAATGCAGGGGTTGCTGCGGCCAAAGTGGTACTTGACCAGTTACGTGATACCGCTGAGTCTGATGAAGGCAATCGCGCACCAAACTATTTAGCGGGCGGTGTTTACAAATCAAAGTTCTTACGTGATTTATGTGCCTGCCCTGTGCTTATTAAACACATGTCTGAGATTGCCGGCACGTCTTTGGCCGCACACTCGATTCCACATCAGCAACTGTATGTTAACTTCGCACCCGAAGATATTAGTAAAGCCGTAGACAGTTGGCATATAGATTCTATTGATTACGATTGTGTGATTCTATTGGAAGACCCCAAAAGCTTTGAGGGCGGCCATTTCCAGTATTTTCGCGGAACGGACTCGCAGGCCGCCGAAGTCTTCGGAACCACTACAGATAAATTAGCAGAGGGGTTTCCGGTTGACTTACCTAATGACCGCGTGGTGTCGGTACAAAAAAGCCAGCCTGGTGATGCTGTTTTCCAACAGGGCAGCCGCGTTGTACATCGCGCAGAAAAACTACATAAACCTGCAGAGCGCACAACTCTAGTGATCAGTTACGTGGCCAGAAACGCCAACCTTGACGATCTTAATAACGTCGCTGAAATGATTCGCTGGAAACACCCTGGGACATCGGCGGAGCTTGCTCGTCATTGCGCATGGCGATCACAGGCCAGACTTGCAAGCCTTATAGAAGAGCTGCCAATAGACAGTTCCGCGAACGAGGTGGTAAAAAACCTTAAGTTTGCCATTGATGATGTGCAGAAGTTGATCGGCTTATTAGAAAAATAAGCCGCGCCACTAGAGTGTGAAGGGAAGAGGTGCCCCGGTAAAAGTAGATCGATAGAGAAGGTGCGCAACCAAGGTGCTTTCTCTCTATTTTTTTGAAAATATCCATTCCAAATAATCTAGGCATATCACCTCAGCCTCCTGAGGAACAAAAGCACTTTGATCTAGGCTCCACTGCAACCACAAACCGTCGATTTGCGAGCTTAAACCTATTGCTGCCCTCGTAGCATTTAAGTGTATGCCCCGCTCCTCTGCAACATGGGTGATCATGCTGGCGAGATTAAAGCGGTATCGATTATAGAGCTGCGAGTCTGTTTTCTTCAGCTGGGGGTCTGTGCGTACCAAGTTCATCAAGCCCAACCAAACGATCACCTGCTCTTCAGTAAAGATAGGAGGCTCAAAGCTCACTTTTATAACAGCTTTTAATTTCTCATAGGGACTGATATTTTCATCACCCACTATATTTCTGGTTTGAATTAAAAACCCTTCTGAGACCTGCATGTAAGTCTGTAATATTAAATCTTCTTTGCCATCAAAGTAGTGATTGAGCAAGCTTCTAGACACACCGGCTTCACTACAAATATTGTCTATAGTAATGCCGTTGCTGCCTTGCTTTGCCAAGCACTTGATAGTGGCCTCAATAATTAGCTTTCGCCGGGCCTCTGGCTCAACTCTCGAGAATTTCGGTTTCTTTGACGGTATTTTCGTAACGGTACTCATGCGTGATTCCATAATTTAGGGCATTCGTGTGTGCCCGCAGTGCTGGAAAAGCTTCTTATTACGCATAATAACAGAGTGCTGTGTGACAGTGGGCTTTAGCTCATAGTTTTAGAAAATTAATGCTTAAGCCACCCTCAATGAGGCTGAAATTCAGGTTCGGCTGGCGAGGCTTTGCTATTTATGGTGTCTATTGCGACAAAGATAATCGCCGCAACAGTCACCGATACCATGGCGAGCACATAAACCTTAGTATAATTACCGTCGCTGATTAGGTGCCCAGAGAGCGCTGGCCCCACCACCGAACCAAAGAGTTGGCAGGCAGGAACCAGAGGTGCAAACCGGCCTTTCATGTCATTTTCCGTAATAATTGTCATTAAAAAGGGCATGACAAAATTCCACGAAATACAGTAAAGCAAAACCGCTAATGAGAACATCCAGAAATTGCTGCCAAATGGCATCATTAAAATGCCTAGCGACACCACGCCCAAAGCAATAGAGCCCGTTATAAGCCAGCGGCGATCAAGACGAGTAGAAAACCAGCCCGTTAAAAAACCACCTAAAGCACTTAAGACAAGCGAGGGCCCAAAAATAAACCCGAGTTGCTGATCACTTAAGCCTCCCTCACCCCCTATACGCGCAAAGAAGGCCCAAATACCTGACTGACCAACAAAATAGATAAATAGACCCGCAAAACCCCAGAGCATAGCGGTTGTCGGATCGATATTCTGCGCTTCCGATACAACAGGCGCCTCATCGGGAACATCTCCTTTGACACCTGACTTGGGCAGCAGAAATGCCATTGGAACAGTGATAAGAACAGTAAGCGCCAAAAAGATTGCCGCGCCTTGAAAACTCCACTGAGGAATGATGAAAACCGGTAGAATAAAAGACCCCAAACCGGCAAGAACAACCTGAGACCCAATGCCATAGCCATAGGCTTTGTTGGGGTTGTCGGTATCTCCCATACAAGTAAAAACACAGGAAACAATCGCTGAGTTAACGAGACCCAAGATTAAAAAGAGTAAAAGTAATTGTTGATAGTCAGCACTGCCGGACAACAAATAGCAGGCGGCGGCAACAATAGACGTGGAAAATACCGTTAGCTGCCAGTTGAGGCGCCGCACCCAGAAAACCGCCGCAACATTTGATATGGCTGAGCCGGCCATATAAATAGAGCCTAGATAACCCAACTGTTCGCCGCTTAGCCCTAGGCTATCGCCTGCAGATTTGAGAATAAGTGGCAGCATATTGTAGACGAGAAATGCCACACCAATATAGAAAGTTGACGCAAACAATACGGAGGGTTGATTAATCTTTTCTGCTGCGTTCACAGTACTGGCCCTTTATTTTCTTCTTAATAGCGCGAGGGGGAGACAATATCGACAAAGACATCAGGTAATGAGCTGCCATTCTATAGCCCAAGCCTCAATCATCTGTGCCAGCTAGAAGAGTACAGGGCTTTTGGCCAATTTCCTATGTAAAAGTTCACAATGGGGGCGTGAGAATATTTCAGTGCATGGTGAGTTTTTTGGGCTGTAAATAATCCAATACACCTCAAAAATAACTGCTCAGAAAAGGCTTATTACCGCAAAAATAAGCCCAAGACTTTAAGTCGATAACATCCCATCAAGGAATTCATGAAAGGAGCTCACAGAAGGAATTCTTCATGTTAAAACAGCTCCACATCATCCACCCCCTCTCTTTCATTTATTTCCGTCAGCACCATTCTCGTAATTCATATAGATCATCTATTGGTATTTCCGAAAGATGAATTGATCAAAAATATCCGTCTCGAGATCAGATCCCGCTCAGCGCAATTTATGTGAGCCGCCCCACGACCAGGAAGAGTTATCGGCCTGCCGAGAAAGTCATTGGCTTTAAGTATATGATGATTACAAAATAGGCATCCCATCTCACCTCTCCCGCCACCCAAAAAGCATTAATGCGCCTACTAACCAGCCCTATCTTCTACCATAACCTTATTTCGACCTGAACTCTTAGCTTGGTATAAAGCTTGATCGGCCGCTTTAACGATTAATCGCCAATCTGTCATTCCTTGTTCATATCCTGCAACACCAAAACTCGCGGTTATTGAGACAGCTCTATTCCTACGGATCACCATACGATGTTGGCAGGTTTTTATTCTCAATTTCTCAGCAATGGCGAAGGCTTGTTGAAGATCTGTTTCCGGCAGTAGCACTAGAAATTCCTCACCCCCATATCGAGCCAAGAAATCGTGTTCGCGAATGTTGGATTTAAGTACGGCACAGAAATTTACAAGTACCTTATCCCCCACTTGATGGCCGTGCTCGTCATTGAAATTCTTGAAATGATCGATATCACACATAATGAACGACAAGGGAAGTTTATTTCTCATAACCCGGGAAATTTCTACACCCGCAACGTCTTCCAGAGCTCTGCGATTATAGGCCAAGGTAAGGGGATCGATTCTTGCCTGCTCCCGAAGCTCCCTTTCCAATTCGTTGCTCGTAATCCAAACCACTGAAAAACTGGTAAACAAAACCATGGCTTGAATATTCATTAGCGAAATCGCATGAATAAATCCAGCATCCATAAAATCGATAAGCTCCGCTTCCCCTAGGGTAAAAATGGCGCGGAAGGCATAATACACCGACAGCAGTAGAAACATGAGGCCGAGAAATGTATTGGCGGTTCCTCCCGACTGCTTAGTTTTGTAGAACAGAGCGTAACTAATTAACAGATGTTCCAAACTAAAGCAGCTAGCAAGAATAATAATTCTTGTATTCACTTCTGGTTCATAATAGGTGAAATATAAAAAGGACAGCGCCACAAAAATCAGCAAACTAGGCCCGAGATATCCACCCCACCTTATTTTTGCATGACGAAACCGAATTAGGCCTTCATAGATCATGACGATTGCTGTCAGATTTAGAAGATTGGCAACAATAATGGAAATAAAATCGCTAACATAATGCCTCAAGAAGAGTAGAAAAAGCCCCAGAGAAAGAACTAAGAAAGCAATACCAATCATCGATATCCCAGGGAATTTACGATGATTAACGGAGTAGACAATAAGCCCAACACCATAGATAAAGCTGAACGCCATGGTGGTAAATGACAAGGTTCGAATGTCGAGGATATCAAGCATCATAGGGCCTGAAAATGAATGAGCAGATACCTTAACTCTAGCCAAAACTACCGGTTTTGCACCATATCGTGGCTTATTACTTGGCCCTTTTATATTGCACAGGCATAATTGGCGATCTTGATACAAAAAAAAGCATAAAGGTGTGTTCTTGGAATTACTCAATACTGATTTTTTTGGCAAAAAGCTTCGTTTGGATGGGTCTATGGCGGGCTGGCAACGGCTATTCTGGGGTAATCAATTGGTGTCTGAGATTGCGGCTTCCCCGAGCGAAGACAGCCTAAAAATACACCACTTTAAATTGCTAGGCCAGACCAGCCCTGCCAATGCATCCGATGTACAAGAACAGGAAGCTGAGCTCGTCAACAAAAGTAATGAAAGCATAATTGATTGCCGGCTTGAGGTTGAACTGAGCTGGCAGCCCTTTGAGTTCAAATACAAAATTCTCGTCAATGAAGCCGATTATCTTGCCGGCGAACGCGACACTAAAGACATTGAGCAGCAAGTGCCGGAACAGGTAAATGAGGTCAAGACAAAATTTAGCCTGGTAGGCCTTGGTATACTGGGCCTTAAGCTTCTCAAAAGCGCAAAGTTGATTAAGGTCGCCCTCGCCGGCGCCAGCTTGGCCGCCTATTCTTGGCTATTTTCCTTGCAGTTTGCCCTGTCTTTACTGGCCTGCCTTGTGATTCATGAATACGGCCATATCAGAGCGATGAAGTATTTCAAAATGCCGACCAAAGGAATTTACTTAATTCCTTTTTTTGGCGGCATGGCCTTGAGTGATGGCAAGATAAATACCCGTTGGCAAGACATCGTAATATCTATTATGGGCCCCACTTTCGGCCTTGGTATGTCATTGTTGAGTATGTTGGCTTATTGGATAACAGACAGCCCATTTTTTGCCGGACTGGCGGTTTTTAACTCGCTACTAAATGTATTCAACCTTCTGCCTATATTGCCATTAGACGGCGGACACATACTTAAGAGCGTGACTTTTTCCATGAACAGCAAGGTGGGCTTAGTGGTGTGTATGCTGGCCGCTGTCTTCGGTGTTTGGCTCAGCTACAGTCTGGGCTTGGCCCTACTTGGTTTTCTGTTATTGGTTGGCAGCCTGGAGATTTTTTTCGAGTGGCGGGGTCGCCATCAGAGTCATCTTCTGCCTTTGGACCGCTATGGCCAGATATTCGCCACGATATGGTACTTGACGACTGTGGCAATTTTTGTTGCTATCATTTGGTATTTTGCGAGTACGGGCGATGAGTTATTAAGCTTGCCACTGAAAATATTGCAAAGCTAGCGCGACGAAATCACCGCCAATTGACAAAGCCTTCGTCAATTGGCGGGAAAACTTGAATAGCGCCACGACCACTCCTCGCCTGTGAGTAAACCGCAAATTTTGCTTTGCAATCTAGCTAGCTTACAGCTTGGTCCGCACCTCATAAAGCTCTGGAAAGAAGCTGATATCAAGGGCCTTTTTAAGAAAATTAACGCCTGATGAACCGCCAGTCCCCATTTTGTTGCCTATAATTCTCATGACAGTGGACATATGCTTGAAACGCCACTGTTGAATGGTGTCCTCAATGTCCACCAATTTTTCGGCCAGTTCATAGTATTCAAAGTATTGGTCCGGATTTTGATAGATCTTCAACCAGGCCTCAGCGACAGATTCATTGCTTTCATAGGGCAAGGTGACATCGCGGTTCAAGACCTCAGAATCAATTGTTAGACCCTTCGCGTGCAATTTCTTGATCACCTCGTCATAGAGGCTGGGCTGTTCTAATATGGTTTTCAACTCCCCGTGAACCGACTCATTGTTTTTGTGAACCTCCAACAATGATGAATTTTTATTGCCAAGCAAGAACTCAATCTTGCGGTAGCCATAGGACTGAAAACCCGATGAATGACCCAACTCGTCACGAAACTTAAGGTAGTCAACCGGTGTTAGTGTCGACAAAATATCCCAAGATTGGGTCAGCTGTCTGACAATTTGCTTCACTCGGGAAATCACTTTAAAAGCATGGCCAAAGTCGCCTTCTCGAACATAAGCCATGGCCGCACTGAGTTCATAACCCGCAAGTTTCAGCCACAGTTCGCTGGCTTGATGAATGATGACAAACAGCATTTCATCATGTTGCTCACTTTGAGGTTGTTGTGCCGACAATATCTTCTCAAGGCACAAGTAATCGCCATAAGCCATATCATCTTTAAAGTCAGTATGAATGGAGTCTTCCATCTCGCGATAATTCGCTTGGTGTGGGCAGCTCATGATTTTTCTCCCTGCAGGTTTACCTTCATGGTTAAACGGTGCAAATGATCGTAAATGTCTTCATCTTGCCAGCGCTCTGCTATATTTGGCAAGGCCATTATTTGGTTCATAATGTCTTTCTGCATATCGCCCACACGCAAGGCATCACTGTAGGAAGTGTGCGGTGAGAAGGTCACCATTGAATATAATGGAACCCACAAATCGGGGTAGCGCTCGTGAAAATTGGCTTCAATTTTTTTGCACAACTGAAAATTTGCATCTCCAGACAGCTCGCTCATCTCAACAAAGTTACGCTTAGCCAATTCAATGATAGCGTCGCCATTGGGCTTGCGGTGCTGCTGATATTTCGACAAAATCCCAGACCAATCACCTTTGTGCTGCGTGACAAGTTCGTCCAATATCCGACAGTCCTCGAAGCCACAGTTCATGCCTTGGCCGTAAAAAGGCACCATTGCGTGTGCTGCGTCGCCTATTAAGCCTACATTGTCATTCACTACCCAAGGGTAAATATGAACCAGAGATAATGGCGAGGCCTCTCGACTCAAGAATTCACCTACAGGATCTTCAATTAGACCTAAAGTATCGCTAAAGTAGGTTTGAAAAAACACTTCAACATCATCCCGTTGCGTTAAGGCGGAAAATGACAGATCACCCTCTTGATTCATAAACAGTGTGCAGGTGAAGCTACCATCTGGGTTGGGTAGTGCAATGAGCATAAAATCTTTACGAGGCCAAATATGAAGCGCTTCTTTCTCGAGCTGGTGGCTACCATCAGCGGCAGCGGGAATATTCAACTCGATGTAGCTTTGCGGCATGTATTCTAAGCTGTAACTAATGCGCTTGCGGGGAATTTCCTGGATTTTTCTACGAACTTTCGAAAATGCTCCATCGGCACCAAATAGCAAATCACTGCTGTGCTGTATTTCCCCTTCCTCGCCATTAAAAGTAAGCGTGGTGGTTTCAAAGTTAATGTCTGTAAGGTGCTTATTGAAATGCAGTGATACGCTTTCCTCTTGCTCGGCTAAGGAGACAAGTTGTTCGTTTATTTTCGACCGAGATACAGACCAAATTGCCTGACCTTCTTTACCGTAGTCCTGACTTGTTAGATTTCCCTCTAGGTCGTGCATTACCCGCTTATACATAGGGATAGCTTCGCGCCGGACATCTTCAGCAATACCCACGGATTCAAGGGCTAGCCAACCGCGATCTGATAGGGCTATGTTGATAGACTTACCCTGATAAATATCGCTGTAGCGAGAATCTTCGCGAGATTCAAACAAATCAACTTTATGCCCTTGTCTGGCTAACATAACAGTAAGCAGAGCGCCGACAGGCCCAGCTCCGGCTACGGTGATTGTTTTAGTAGAATTCGTCATGTCTATTTCCAATCAGAAAGTAAGCGATGCAAGGTAAGCCCAAACTGATATACGTCTTCAAAACTGTTATATAAAGGCGCTGGTGCTAGCCTGATTACATCAGGTGAGCGGAAGTCACTAATTACACCCGCTTTGGTAAGCTTGTCAAAGAAGCTTTTATCTGTACCAATTAACTTAATAGACAGCTGTGCACCACGTTGTTCTGGGTCGCTAGGCGTAATAATCTGCAATTGGATTCCTGGGAACTCATTTACAACGTCGTTAAAAATGAATTCAAGATAACTGGTTAGTTTAAGGCTTTTTGTTCTCAACTCATGAATTCCCGCCTCATCAAATATGTCCAGAGACGCCTTCAATACCGCCATACCCATTACTGGTGCATTACTCAATTGCCAGCCTTCAGCACCCTGCATAGGGTCAAAGGTATTTTCCATCAAGAAGCGCCGTTCTTTGTTGTGCCCCCACCAGCCACCAAAGCGGTTGATAGACGTATCGTTGCCGTGACGTTCGTGAACAAACAGACCCGCTACGTTGCCCGCACTTGAGTTGATATATTTATAGGTACACCAGGCCGCAAAGTCCACATTCCAATCATGCATTTCAAGGGGCACATTGCCCGCTGCATGCGCCAAATCGAAACCAGCGAGTGCACCGTGTTGATGGGCAACTTCCGTCAACTTTTTCATGTCGAAAAGCTGACCCGTAAAGTAGTTCATCCCACCAAAGAAAACCAAGGCTAATTCATCGCTATGCTCTTCTATCGCCGCAATGATATCTTCTTCTCTAATCAGATGTTCGCCTTCACGTGGCGATATCTCGATGATAGCTTCATCGGGGTCAAGGCCGTGATGCTTCGCCTGAGTTTCCAGCAAATAACGGTCAGACGGAAACATCTTTGCTTCACTGATAATTTTGAAACGCTTGGCCGTCGGCTTATAAAAGGAAACAAATAGCAAGTGTAGGTTATTGGTTAACGAACCCATACAAACCACTTCAGATTCTTTAGCCCCAACCAAACGAGCTGAAGCCGGTGTTAAGCCTTCGTGATAACTTACCCAAGGTGTCTCGGCCAAAAAGTGCCCTTCTACACCCCACTGCGCCCATTCGTCGAGTTCCTTGTTAATGTATTCCCGAGCACTCTTTGGCTGTAAGCCGAGAGAGTTACCCGTGAAATAGAGCACCTGCTTACCGTCAATGACGGGATGATGAAACTGCTCACGAAAGGCGGCCATTGGGTCTTGTGCATCTTGTTCTTTAGCATACGCTAAGGTATTTAGGTGAGTCATAGATTACGCCTTAGTCCTGAATTGACAGCTGCCTAAGTTGGCAACATGAGCAGATATAGTTTGATTGGGTTCCAAAGCCACGGCCGCGGTGGCCGCCCCTGCGAGAATGATCTGCCCTGCTTTTAGTGCCTCACCGGCCGCAGCGATACAGCGAGCCGCTTCGACTAAGGAATTAATAGGATGGTCTAAAATATCCTTGCTTGATCCACTGGCGACAACTTCATTGTCTACCAATAAATTCATGAGCAATCCATCAATATCACTGTCTTTTGACTGCCATTCACCGAGGACAAAACTACTGCTTGAACTGTTGTCAGCAACCACATCTTCCAATGAGAACTTGAAGTTTTTGTAACGTGAATCGATAATCTCAATAGCCGGCGCAATCGCTTCTACCGCAGCAAGAGCCTCTTCTTTGCTCACTATTCCGGCCAACGGTTTATTCAGTAAAAAAGCAATCTCAGGCTCCGCTCGGGGGTGTACGTAATTCGCTATATCAATCTCTTGATCCATATTAACTTGCATTGCGTCCGTAAGACGGCCCCATATAAGGTCGTCCACACCCATTTGTAACATTTTGGCGCGGCTGGTAAAGCCCATTTTGTAACCCACCAGTTTTTCACCACGGTCGAGTCGCTGCTGGATACTAATTTTCTGAATCTCGTAAGCTTCGGGCAAGGTAATGCTCTGGCTTAAAGATATTTGCTCTACACTTGTGCCGCTCGCAGCGGCTTGGTCCAAGGTATTTGCGATGTCCTTTATCATGAGGAGGTGTCCTATCTTGTTGCTAGCTGGAAAAAAGACTCGGCGTTGTTCGCCAGCAATTTTTGTTTGTTTTGTTCAGACAAACTCGGCGCCGTTTTAATCAGCTGACCCATTTGTTGTTCGCCTAAAGGGAAAGGATAATCGGTACCGAACATCAAGCGATCACTGCCCATTTTTTTCACCAACAATTCCAGCGAGTCATGATCAAATACCGCCGTATCAAGAAAAAATCGGTCGAGGTAGTGACTGGGTGGATACTCCGATTTACCCCGTGCAATGTCGCGGTGATGCCACGCATTCTCCAGGCGCCCCAGTAGAAAGGCGAATGAACCGCCACCATGCGCAAAGCATATTTTTAACTTTTTGCTTACGCGGTCGAAACCACCGCCCAGTATCATTGAAACAATGGAAAGTTGAGTTTCAGCAGGCATGCCGACTGTCCAGCCCATCATGTAATCTTTGGTGCGTTCACTGGCCATCATGTCCCAGGGGTGGACAAATATGGGGATGTCTTCATTTGCACAGTGCTCAAGAAACCCTAGCACTGTGTCGTCGTCCATATTTTTCAGGCCAACATGGTTGCCAATTTGTATGCCAACGTGCCCTGTTGCCTTAGCCCGTGACGCTTCCTTGCAGGAAGCCTCGAGATCTTGCAAGGGCACTTGGGCCAATGAAAACAAACGCTGCGGATCTACCTGGCATATTTCACGCGCGGCATCATTAAACAGTTCCGCACAGTAAAGCGCTTGATCAACGGGGCGCTCATAGCCAAACAGTATGGGCGTCGCTGAAATAATTTGTTTTTCAACGCCGTCACGATCCATTTCTTCGAGTCGCTTGCTGCCGTCCCAACACGCAGAATAAATTGGTCTAAATTCCTTGTCTCCGCGCATTAACATCGCGCTGCCTTCCTCGTCATGGCGCAACCATGGCCAGTCGTCGCCGCCAAAGCGATCCGCTAGACTTGGCCATTCCTTGGGGAAGAAATGAGAGTGGATATCGATGACGTTCATGATTTTTCCTCAAGGCTTACCCAGCCTTTGGGTGGCTCTTTGCCTGGGTGTAGTTCACCACAGTTGCCGCAGGTGCGAGCGGCCACATCTTGATAAAAGGCCTTATAAAGTGGCGGCAGATCTTTAACAATGGATATAAGCTGCACTTCTACTCTGTGCACTAAGGCTTCACAGTTAAAGCAATACCATTCAAAGGCATCTTTATGTCCATCTGGGCGCTTAGGCTCTACCACCAAACCAATGCTGCCTTCAACGGGGCGCTGTGGTGAATGACGCACATGCGCCGGCAAGAAGAAAATATCGCCTTCGCGAATAAATACATCACGGTGCTCGCCATCTTCAATCACCTTAAGCACCATATCGCCTTTAAGCTGGTAAAAGAATTCTTCAACGGGATCGTCATGAAAGTCGGTGCGTTGATTAGGACCGCCAACCACAGTGACCATCATGTCTGTGTCTGTCCAAATTTGTACGTTACCCACTGGCGGCTTAAGTAAATTCTGGTTTTCTTCTATCCATTTCTGGAAATTAAATGCGGCTAGTTTAGACATTCGAATTTTCCTCAGCGGCTTGATTAAGCGGCTTGTAGGCTACAGCCTTACATTCGATTAGCAAGTGTGGGTGCGGCAACTGATGCACAGCCACGGTTGTCCGTGTAGGACCTTCAAAGTCAAAAAACTCTGAATACACTTTATTGTATTCACGGAAATCGTTCATGTTGACAAGAAAAGTAGAGATTTCCACAAGGTCGTCTAAGCTCGCATCCATAGAGGCAAGAAGATCTCCTATGTTCTCGATGACCGCACGGGTTTGACTGGCAATACACAGATTAGTACTGCCCATTTCATCCACTTCTACGCCAGCAAAACTGTTGTCTGCGCGGCGCGAACTGGTGCCAGAGACATAAATAAAGTCTCCAGCACGCTTAACATGAGGAAAGGTTCCTCTCGGAGTGGCCTTACCACTGACAACCTTACTTTTATTCGTATTAGTCATAATTTACTCTTCAATATTAATACAGATGTTACTGGGCTCAGTATAGAAGGCCAAAGAATGCAGACCACCTTCTCGTCCGACCCCCGAAAGTTTAGTGCCACCAAATGGCGCTCTGAGATCACGTAGAAACCAGGTATTTACCCACACCAAGCCAACCTCAATTTGTGGTGCCACACGATGCGCTCGCGATAAATTTTCTGTCCATAAAGACGCCGCCAAACCGTATGGAGTATCGTTAACACGTTTAATCACTTCGTCTTCACTGTCAAAGGGCGAAACGTGGCACACGGGGCCAAATATTTCTTCTTGATTTATGCGCGCATGGTCATCGAGGCCAGTTAGAACGGTAGGTTCAATATAACAACCGCCATCACGCTCATCGCCAAATTTTGGCACACCACCTCCCTGCTCAACTGTTGCGCCTTCGTCACGGGCAAGCTGGTAGAAAGACAGCACCTTTTGCTGATGTACCTTGGATACCAGAGGCCCCATAAAAACATCGTCATCTGTTGGGTAGCCGATTTTAATATCCGCCGCGTGCTGCTTGAGCTTGGCGACAAACTCGTCAAATATTGATCGATGTACATACACTTTTTCGGTGCATAAGCACACTTGGCCACAATTGGTGAAAGTGGAACGTGCAACGCCGGCAACCGCTTTATCAATGTCCACATCACTAAAGACCACGGCCGAGTTTTTCCCGCCCAACTCGAAGGAGATGGGCTTCACCGTTGGCGCTGCTGAAGCCATGATTCGCTGGCCTGTGGCTGAGGCGCCAGTAAAGGTTATGGCATCAATGTCTTTGTGGCTGGTAATTACATCACCGACTGCATGCCCACGCCCTAGAACCAAGTTGAACGCTCCTTTTGGGATGCCCACTTCATCCATAACTTGCGCAAGTAGAAAGGCCGTCGACGAGGTTTCCTCTGAAGGTTTAAATATCACGCTATTGCCGCAGGCCATCGCCGGGGCAATTTTCCAGGTCGCAAGCAATAAGGGCAGATTCCAAGGAGAAATAATGGCCACAACGCCCAGTGGCTTATTAACACTATAGTTCAAGGCTTTTGTACCTTGGGGCGTTTCGGTAATAAAACTTTCGTTGGCGGGGAATTGAACTAAATCGGCAAAAAATCGAAAGTTGGCGGTGCCTCTCGGGATATCAATTGTCTTTACTTGAAATAGGGACTTACCGGTATCGGCTATCTCCGCGTCAATGAATTCCTGCTCTCGCGCCTGCATCACATCAGCCACTTTATTAAGCAATACGCAGCGCTCTTTCACGCTTAACTTTGCCCACTCACTGTTTCTCGCAGCCGCAACAGCATCGTCAATCATCTGCTGATTGGCCTCGGAGATAAGCGAGATAACGCTACCGTCAACGGGGTTTATATTGTCGAAGTAATGCTCTCTATCGACAAATTCACCGTTGATATACGAAGTAAGCTTGGATGGAACCGTCATAATTTAACCCTATGTGCTGAGCGCGCTGTTGAGACATTGTGCGAGCAGTCAATGTTATTCCTTGGTATTTATCTTAGTGACGATCAACAAATAACTATAATTTTATTAATTTGCCGTTTCCATTCAATTCATGAATGTTTATTTTTGCTCACTTGCCCCAACCCCCAGAATCACCGCGGCCTCGAGCGGCGCGCAGCGTTTTTGGGCGAAGACAAGAAAGCTCAAAAAACCGACTCACACACGGTCAACAGCCGCTTCAGGGCTAGGAAAACACGGTCTTTTCAGTATTCTAGCCATACCGAGCACTTGAGCCTCAGCCACCGAGGAGGCCTTGACATACAAGCTTGGGCAATAAAAAAGATCTTATAAAACAATATGTTGCGAAGTAATCTCCAAGCTCACGCATCAGTTCAGATAATAATAAAGGTAGTTTCTATGAGTGCTCGCGGACAGTTTTCATCAAGATTAGGGTTTATTATGGCCGCTGCGGGAGCAGCCGTGGGTTTAGGCAATATTTGGGGGTTTCCCACCCAAGTCGCCACAAACGGTGGTGCTGCGTTTGTAATGGTTTACCTCTTACTAACACTTATTTTAGCCTACCCCATTTTAATGGCCGAACTCACCATCGGCCGCTATGCGCAAGCCAACATGGTTGACGCTCTACAAGAAGTCGCTGACAGTCAAACAAGCAAAAAAATAGGCAGGGCCACCGGCTGGTGGGGCCTAGGCGTTGTTGGCCTTATACTCAGCTTTTATTCAATTGTTGCGGGCTGGATGATCGCTTACTTTTTACAAGCATTGAGCCTAATCGTTGGCTGGCAGGGCGCATCCAATTTCCTGGTTACCTTTTCAACGGAACGTAATATTATTTTTTGCACCCTGTTCTCACTGCTCACCATCAATATTGTTCGCTGTGGTGTTAGCGAGGGCATAGAAAAATGGTCCAGTCGGCTGATGCCGGCGCTGCTTATACTAATTGTCTCAATGATTGCCTTTGTATCTACCCTTGAAGGCGCCTCTGAAGGCTGGCGTGTTTATTTGGTGCCTGATTTTTCAAAGATACTTCAGCCAGATTTGTTAGTCAGCGCAATGGGACAAGCATTCTTTTCATTGTCACTCGGTGTCGGCACCATGTTGATCTATGGTTCGTATATCAGCAAAAAAGAGAACCTTGTTTCTCTGGGGTTTTCAGTGGCCTTAGTGGACAGCGGCATTGCTATTCTAGCGGGCATGCTCATTATCCCGGCCATGTATGTGGCGCTACACAACGGCGTCACTATCTTTAGCCCCGAAGGCGTACTGCTTGATGGAGACCAACTAATTTTTACGGTTATTCCTGCGCTGTTTAGCAGTATGGGACAAGCAGGCAACGTTATTGCAGCTGCATTTTTCTTATTGATGACCATTGCCGCTCTAACCTCTTCAATCTCAATGCTCGAAGTGCCCGTCGCCTATTCCCTTGAGAATGGCAAAGGTTCAAGACAACAGAGAACGGTGGCAATTGGACTAATGATATTAGTGATCAGTATTGTGGTCATTCTAAATTTTGAATGGCTCTTTAGCGCTGTGGTAAGCCTAACCACTCAGTATAGCCAACCTCTCATCAGCTTAATTATGTGTATATTTGTGGGTTGGATATGGCGTAGAAACAAATTATTGAACGAACTAAGGCAAGGCAACGAGCATTTGGAGTCAACTATATTTTGGCGCTTTTGGCCGCACTATGTGAAATTTGTCTGCCCCATTATTATCGCAGCAATGTTTATACAAACTGTTCGTGCTTAGGAAACAATAATTTTTCAGCAACATTCATAGCTCTCAGCTTTCAAAAATGTAGTGAATATTGCTGATCAAAGAACGCTCACGCCTGCACATTATTTGAGGCGTAATAACGCCAAAATCGAATAATCAAACAGTTCTCTTCCCTACGAAAGGGGGTATTCTTTCCCAAAGAAACCCCCTCACTTTTCATACAAAAAAGTTATCCACCTACAAAAAACATTCAATGCTTATAGGCAAATTTCTTATTTTATTTTGGAGTATGCTGTTCTCAGGTTTCGGAAACCGACAGATTTTCTAAGATAAAACGCTTAATTTGCCAAAAGGAGTTTTCAAATTAATCGTGCAAGACATCATGAAAAACTAAATACAATAAAACAATAAGGGCCAAACTCATGAAAGCAAAGCACTCAATTCACCCCCTGACACTTGCCATCGCTATGACACTCGGCAGCCCCTTGGCATTCACACAGAATTCGGCTGAAGCTGAAAATAATTATGAAGTACTAGAAGAGATATTCATTTTAGGGTCTAGAGTCGCCAATCGATCGGCAACTGAATCATCGGTGCCCATCGACATTATCAACGCTGAGTCACTCTCCAAGGGAGGGTTTACGGAACTTGGACAAAGCCTACAAACATCAGCTCCTTCATTTAACTTTACTCGAACCCAGGTTTCCGATGGTTCAGATTTATTTCGCCCCGCGACTTTAAGAGGTTTACAACCGGATCAAACACTCGTACTGGTTAATGGTAAACGACGCCATAATCAGGCAATTTTCGGGCTTAATGGCACCGTGGGTGCAGGTGCGGCAGGCACAGATATGAACGCCATTCCCATTAGTGCCTTAGGCGACATTCAAGTATTGCGAGATGGTGCCGCCGCCCAATATGGTTCCGACGCCATAGCTGGGGTGATCAATTTAACCCTAAATGAAAGCACGGGTGTCACAACTGGTTTTGCCCAAACCGGGGCAACAGCTGAAGGCGATGGAGACAAAATTACTTTAGGCCTTAATCGAGGCTTTGAACTTGGAAATGAAGGCGGGTTTATTAACCTAACTCTTGAATATCGAGACTATGATGGCGTCAATAGATCTCAGAGAGACAGAACTGGATCTTCAAGTATTGCGCCAGGAGAATTATCAGACTCAGTGCGCTGGGGCCAAGGCGACGCTGCCTCCAAATTCGTATCAACATTTTACAATATGGCAATTCCTTTAAGCGAAGACAAAGAGTTTTATTCCTTTGGTGGTTTTTCAAATCGTACAGCCTTAGGCAATGGTTTTTTTAGGGCCTTCAACTCCGCCGCTCAAAACGTACCCCAGATCTATCCAGACGGATTTTTACCTCGCATCGACAACGAAGCGGAAGATACTTCACTCGCCCTTGGTATCCGAGGAGACTTGAATAATGACTGGGCTTTTGACCTATCTGTTGTTCACGGTAAAAACCAATATGATTTCGATTCCAAAAACACAATAAATGCATCTTATGCGGCCGAGTATGCAGCTAACAACCCAGGGGCCAATGATGCAGACATTGCCGCAAACTCAGGTCCTAACTCGGGTTATTCAGGGGGGTTTAGGTTTGAGCAAACCACCTTGAATTTGGACCTTTCTAGCCAAGTAAACATCGGTCGCGATGACGTCTTGTTTGTCTCCTTTGGCGCCGAGTACCGTGATGAGAGTTATGAGATTGTACCCGGAGAAGAAGCATCCTATGCTTGTGGCCTAGCCAATACCAACAGCTCATTCCCATCCATTCTCGACCCGGGAACCTTCGCGGGTTGTGGTTTTCAGGCTTATCCAGGTCTGCGCCCTGACGCGGCCGTAGACGCCAGTCGTGATAGCTACGCGGCCTACTTGGACCTAGAGATGAATGTCACTGAGGCCTGGAATGTTGGAGCTGCATTGCGCTATGAAAATTTCTCTGACTCTGGTGATGATTTAGTTGGAAAACTTTCAAGCCGCTATGAAATAAGTGATACGTTTTCAATACGCGGCGCTCTATCAACTGGCTTTCGAGCTCCTTCACTGCAACAAAGCGCCTACACCGCGTTTACAACGAATCTAGGTCCAGGTGGTGTGCTATCGCCTTCCTTTACCGCCACCGCAGGTTCGGCTTTTCCTACAGCACTGGGTGTGACTGAACTTGAATTAGAAACTACCCAAAACGCCAGCATCGGTTTTGTCTTTGATGCTACCGACGAAATCACCATCACTGTGGATGCCTATAGTGTGGAAATTTCGGATAGGATCACTCTGGGTAGCTTGTTGAGCCCCGAGCAGGTAGCTTTTAATCCCGCTGCGGTGGCAGCACTTGCCGCGACCGGCGCCGACCAGGCCAACTATTTTTCTAACTCTGTTAACTCGACCACCAAGGGCCTTGATATCATAGTAAGCTATGAAACCTCACTGGCTGAAGGAACGTTCAGTGCAACCTTCGCAGGCAATATCAACAGCACAAAGATAGACAGTGTAAATACGCCACAAGGAATACCAAAAGAGGTCACTCTTGATTCCCTCCAACGCAGTTTCTTGGAGGATGGCCAGCCTCAGGAAAGGGCTACATTGACCTTTGACTATAAACAAGGGAAATGGAGTTCCATTCTTCGAGCGAATTATTTTGGTGAAACCAATGTCACCTATTTTGGCAATGATCATATTGGACTGCCGGGTTTTCTATCACCAACAGGGGAGTTTGAAGCCACTAGTGTTGTTGAATCGGCCGTATTGCTTGATTTGAATGTTGCCTATCAACTCAGCGAAAACGTTGAGCTGGTTGCGGGCGTTGACAATATCTTTGATGTGACACCTGATGAGCTAGGAGAGGACGAAGCTTTAGATTTTATTACTCAAGGCGCCTTCAAATACCCAGTGAGAGCGGTTCCATACGGCTTCAATGGTCTAAGCTATTTTGTACGAGCTAACTTCTCATTCTGAATCGCGATAGAATACCGTTCATAGTGTGAAAAAAATCACCTGTACCAGCAGGTGATTTTTATTCATGTAAGGACGAATTTAATGAAAAACTCAAGTGTTAATCTGGTATTTATGCAGCGCGTAGCAACAACAAACAATGGAGATCTCCTTAATGACCAGCACTGATATCACCGACTTAGTGCAATTAAACCGGGAATATTCACCCAGCAGCTGTATTGAGGACATAAATGTCTTCATACAGCAATATGTCGAGCTAAGTCGCGCAGCCAAAGATCAAGCAAGAGATCAAAAGAAACTGCACAGCGATTTACATTACGGTGAGCTCAGCACTCAAAGCCTTGATTTGTACTTACCCACTGCGGCCTCACAAGATAAGCTGATGGTGTACATCCATGGCGGTTATTGGCAGGAGCTGAGCAAAGAAGAGTCGTCATTTTGCGCCACTAATTTTCAAGAACATGGCTATCATGTAGCCGTGTTGGACTACACGCTTGCGCCCGATGCCAGTATGAGCGATATCGTTGAAGAAAATCGGCAGGCCATGGCGTGGCTGCACGTAAACGCGTCTCAGTTTGGCTATGATCCCGAACAGATATACGCCTGCGGCAGCTCCGCCGGCGCCCATCTTGCGATGATGATGCTGCAAACCTCTTGGCAGCAGTATATACCGGGGTATCAAGGGAGCCTTGTCAAAGGCCTGTGTGCGGTCAGTGGTATCTATGACCTTCAGCCATTGCTGCCTACTTACGTTAATGACGCATTAAAGATGGACGCCATCGAGGCAAAGGCCAACAGTCCTATTTTTCAGCCCGCGCCTATGCCTGTACCTATAATTCTGGCACTGGGCGAGATTGAAACTGATGAATTTAAGCGCCAAAGCCAAGTGATGGTGGAGAAATTGCGGGATCAAGGCTTAGATGTTCTGTTCAAGATCATTGATGAACGGAATCATTTCGATGTTATTCTGGACCTCGCAGACAATTCAACTTGGCTATTTCAAGAGACCATTGCCTTAATGACATCGGCTAAATAATTTCCCCTAAGTGGAGAAACATTACTTATTTGAATGTTCTTTTAGAATATTGGTCAGCAGCTTAGCGTGCTTTGCCACGTTGCTGCTTTTCAGGTAGACCAAATGCCAATGTATTTTTAAACCGCCCTCTCCTAGGCACATGGTTTTAATATCTCCGTCGGCCAGGTATGGGGCAATCAACTGTTTCGACATAATTGTCAGCCCCATATTCACTTTCACCAATTCAATAATGGCTTCATTAAAGCCCACCTGAACCACTTTGTGGGGCAGTACATTGTGTGGCTTAAAGAACAATTCATACTCCCGATCTTTCTCTGGTACGGTTGAGTTGGTAATGTATGTTTCCGTTGAAAAATCTTCCGCGCTCATAAAGGGCTGCGTGGCTTTATTATGCTTTGTTGATAAACACGCTAAGAGTTCGTCTTGCATTATAAAAGCGGTGTCATAATCATTTTTATGAATATCCAAATGCTTATCTTTACTGGACACTAAAGCAATATCTACATCACCATTGTAGAGGGAATCAAGCGGGCCAATTGCCGCTTCAGCCGTTATCTCCAGTTCGACATGAGGCAATTCTCGATGGAAATAGCTCACTACATTAGGCAGCCACTTAAACGATGCATAATGGGGTAAACCGATACGCAGAACTTGGTCGATACCATCGCTTAAGCGCGCAATGTCATATTCAGCGCGTTCGAGTTCTTCAAGTATTTTTTTTGCAGATTGAAGTAAACGCTTACCTGCCGTGGTGATAACCAACTTGCGCCGGCGTCTAGCAAACAAACTGATGTTGAGACGACGTTCAGCTTCACGAATTCTGTTGGTTAAGGCCGGCTGGGTGATAAAGAGCTTTTCAGCCGCCTCTTTCACTGTATTTGACTCAACAATGGTACAAATCATCTTAAGGTGACTCATACTTAGCTGGCTCTTGCCCATTTCTCTCGCCTTCGCAATTGATACATTTTTTGAATCAAATAATAGAATATATTCAACTATTGTTATTTAACATACTCAAGTAGAGTATCAATAGCAATTTTATTTCTTCTCAGGCTTAGGATAATCACCGTGAAAGCATTACAAATACAGCAATGCGCCCATCGCTTACATGAGGCGATGAACAAACAACAAACACTTGTCCCGTTAACAAGCCAATTCCCTGAACTAACCATAGATCAAGCCTATGCCATTTCACTGGCATTTCTAGACATTCGCACAGGCAATGGCGAGAAAGTTATTGGCAAAAAAATAGGCCTAACCAGTGAAATCGTTCAGGAAATGCTGGGCGTGCACCAACCTGACTTTGGCTTCTTAACGGACAAAATGCTTTATTCCTCAGGCGCGGAGATTGTTCTGAAAGATAGACTCATCCAAGCCAAATCTGAAGGCGAAATTGCCTTCAAGTTAAAACACGACTTAGTGGGCCCTAATGTTACTGCCGATGACGTTTTAGCGGCAACTGATCAAGTATTTGCCTGTTTTGAAATTGTCGATTCCCGCATTGAGAACTGGCAGATAAAGATTCAAGACACCATCGCCGACAACGCCTCCTGCGGTATCTTTGTGATGAGCGAACAGGGTGTTGACCCCAAGACCGTAGACTTTGAAAACTGCCTCATGACGATTAAAAACAAAGGAGAGGTTGTGGCGACCGGGAAAGGATCAGCAGCCCTTGGCTCACCGCTAAATTGTGTGGCTTGGCTGGCGAACACTTTGGGCGCCTACGACATTCCTCTAAAAGCCGGAGACATTATATTGTCGGGCTCACTCGCCGCCATGATTGCTTGTGAAGCTGATGATGACATGAGTGTTGAAATTGAAGGTGTGGGCAGCGCCAAATTTAAATTTGTTGCGGAGTAAATGAAGTGACTAAGAAAATTAATGTAGCACTAATCGGCTCAGGAAATATCGGCACTGACTTGGTGATCAAAGCTCTGCGCAGCTTACATATTAACCCAGTGTGGATGGTGGGAATCGATGAGGATTCCGATGGCTTAAGCAAAGCCAGAGCCGCGGGTTTAAAAACCACCGCAAAAGGCATAGAGGGTTTGTTACCGCATATTGAAGAAGATAATATTAAAATTGCCTTCGACGCCACTTCTGCTTATGTACACGCTGAAAACAACGAAAAGTTAGCACGCCACGGGGTTACGGTTATCGATTTAACCCCTGCGGCAATCGGTCCCTTTTGTGTACCTCCCGTCAACCTTGAAGAACTCCTCAAGGCCAATGAAAGCAATGTCAACATGGTCACCTGTGGTGGCCAAGCAACCATCCCCATTGTTGCGGCAATCAGTCAGGTACAGCCCGTTGCCTACGCGGAGATTATTGCCACTATCGCCTCGAAATCAGCGGGGCCCGGAACACGCGACAATATCGACGAGTTCACTCGCACCACCGCAGGTGCCATAGAGTCGGTGGGCGGCGCGGAACAAGGCAAGGCCATCATCGTCCTCAATCCAGCAGAACCGCCTCTAATGATGCGCGATACTGTGCTTTGCTTAACCGAGGACACTCCCGATCAAGCCGCCATTACCGAATCTATCCTCTCAATGATTGAGCAGGTACAAGCGTATGTACCTGGTTATCGCCTGAAAAATGGTCCGGTTTTTGACGGTAAGCGCGTATCTGTTTTCCTTGAGGTTGCGGGCTTGGGAGATTACCTTCCCACCTACGCTGGCAACTTAGATATTATGACAGCGTCCGCCCTACGCACCGCGGATATGCTAGCCCAAAAAATGCTTATGGCTGGAGACAATCAATGAACCTAAAGAACCGCAAAATTCAACTGCATGATATGTGCCTACGTGATGGCATGCACGCCAAGCGTCACCAAATATCAATTGAAGAAACCATTCGACTGTCCACAGCCCTAGACGAAGCTGGAGTAGACCGAATAGAAATTGGTCATGGTGATGGCTTAGGTGGCGCATCGCTTAACTATGGTTTTTCCGCTCACACCGACGAAGAATATATCGAAGCGGTTGTTCCTAACATGAAGCAGGCTAAGGTTTCTGTTTTATTGTTACCCGGTATCGGTACGGTCGATCATTTGCGTATGGCTCACGCCTATGGAGTACATACCGTTAGAGTGGCAGCGCAATGTACTGAGGCTGACGTCACTAAGCAGCATATTAGCTTGTCTCGTGAACTGGGCTTAGACACTGTCGGCTTTTTGATGATGGCGCACATGCTGGAGCCTGATGCGCTGCTTAAGCAGGCCAAGCTGATGGAGAGCTATGGCGCAAATTGCATTTACTGTACTGATTCTGCGGGTTATATGTTGCAAGATGATGTGCAAAGTCGTATCGAAACTTTACGTGCAGGCTTAAAACCAGAAACTGAAATCGGCTTTCATGGCCATCACAATATGGCCCTAGGCGTGGCCAATTCCCTAACGGCCGTCGCAGCTGGTGCTGATCGCATTGATGGCTCTGCGGCGGGGCTTGGCGCCGGTGCAGGCAACACTCCCTTAGAAATATTTAACGCCGTTGTCACCCGAATGGGCGCTGCAACCAAGGCCGATGTCTTTAAGCTAATGGCTGTAGCCGAGGAAGTAGTGGTGCCCATGATGGAAAAGCCCATACGCGTAGATCGCGACTCACTAGTCTTGGGATATGCCGGTGTTTATTCATCATTTTTATTGCACGCGCAAAGAGCTGGGAAAAAATACGGCGTGCCCAGCGAAGAAATATTGATGGAGCTAGGCAGAATGAAAACCGTTGGTGGCCAGGAAGATATGATTGAGGATGTTGCGCTCAACCTCGCCAAAGCTAAGTCCTAGCTTGAGCTTTTACCTAAGCGCCAAGCATTACAGGCGCGATCGCCAGGCTCATTGTTACTAGCATTGCTATTGACAAAGGGCCTGGTCCTTCTATCGTTTCAGGATAGCGACTTCAACACTTGTCAGCTCTCCAATGATGACCACAAAATTTGAACCCGCCGACGAATTACTTCATAGCGACAGAACTCACAAGAACCGAATCCCGCCAACTGCCGAACCTTATACCGACTGAAAAGTGGCACTCCGATACCGGCGAGAAAACGACAACAAGTTTCTATCGACAGTGGCTGATCTATTTTACTGGCGAGATGTTGGGTAAGCCCGCTTAACCAGCTAAGCAAGTGATGATCCTCTGGCCACTTAGGCTCATGAGAATATTCGAGCTTAGCCACTTGCCCCCGACATACAGAGCAATGCCCACAGGTTTCAGGCGAATTATTATCATCAAAATAACGGGACAGATTGTGACTCAGACAGCGGTCTAGTTGAAAATAACGCACTAGCGACGCGATACGCTTTATTTCTTTTTGTTCTTTCTCAGAAAAATAATCATAAAGAGACTGTGCTAATCCAGGGTCGGCTAGGGCAGCTATGTTTACGCTGAATACCTCTGTAATACGCTTGGTTTCCAATTCAATCATTTGTTGCTGCTGCAGGTATTCGAGGGCTACTACCACTCTGGAACGGTCACTGCTGTAGCGTTGATACACCGCATCAAAATCTAGGCTACCCCAAACTTTCTTGAACTGAGTACACTCAAATATAATAGACAGAAATTTCTGACGCTCACCGCTAAAGCTTGCGAGAATTTCCTCCTTGGGCTGCACGAACTTATATTTAAAGTCGGCAAAATAGGCAAAGAGCGGCTGCAGTACCCCTTGTAGTTCCAGCTGCACCAGCAGGGTTTTCATCGGTAATTGTCGCACATTACTGGCATTGGACAGCCCAACTAATTGCAGCTCCCACTGGCCTCGTTCATTGTCGCTTTCCTCTCGGATAGTATTCAATACATACTCTATACCGCTCAGCTCTGGGGTATCACCGAAGACGAAATTCTCCACCGTATTAATGCCATCCAAGTTCGCCAGAGTGACACACTGAGAGGGCAAGCCATCGCGACCAGCGCGACCGATTTCCTGACTGTAGTTCTCAATAGATTTAGGCAGATCGTAGTGCACCACGAAGCGGATATCGGATTTATCGATTCCCATACCAAAGGCGATTGTCGCAACCACAACCTGTCTACGCCCCGCCATAAAATCAGACTGGATAATCTGACGCTTGTCAGAATCAAACCCTGCATGATATGCCACCGCGTTAATTTGATTCAGACTTAGAAAATTAGCTACCTGTTCGGCACTCTTTTGCAAGGTAACGTAAACAATACCAGGACCGCTTTGCCGACGAGTAAACTGCAACAATGCCTGGTCTTTGACATCAGTCGCCACCGGCACAACGGACAGGTCTAAGTTCGATCGATAAAAACCGGTTTGCACAACATGCTGCTCGGCAATGGCAAACTTCTCCGCCATGTCGCGCTTAACCTTTTGGGTAGCGGTCGCCGTCAGCAATAACACCAGAGGCACATTCAGATCTTGACGGTAAACAGGTAACTTTAAATAGTCCGGCCGAAAGTTATGACCCCACTCAGAGATGCAGTGAGCTTCGTCCACCACCAGCATGGACACGGGTACAGAGCGAATAAACTCTCGGAATCGCTCGTTTTTAAAGCGCTCTACCGAGACCATCAGAATTTTGATCTTACCGTTGCGAACATCGGCCATCACCTCCCGACCCCGTTCTGGAGGCAAGCTGGAATCTATGCTTGCCGCCGAAATACCTTTTGCGGCTAGAAATTCCAGTTGATCCTTCATCAAGGCCAGTAAGGGCGACACTACCAAAGTTAAATGAGGGAGGTGTAAAGCGGTAAACTGATAGCAGAGAGACTTGCCAGAACCGGTCGGGAAGATAGCCAGTGAGGAGTGACCATTCAACAACTGCTCAATGGTTTGTTCCTGCCCATTGCGAAAGTGCTCAAAACCGAAAAATTGTTTCAGTGAGGCCTGTAAATTGGCCTCCATTATTGATCATTCTGGGGGGTATTGGGTTCTAGGTCTGCCATCTCATGAGTCAGATCGATGTCTTCTCCCAGTCTAGCTGCCAAGCCTGTTAATGCCTTTTCTAATACAACGACCCTTGCCTCCAGCGAGCGTATTCTTTGATCACGCCCGGAATCCGGCACGCGCTTTACTGACGCTTCCTCTTCCTGTACCGATTCAATCTCTCCAGAAAACAGGTGTGTATATTCATGATCTTGGCGGCCAGCTTGTCGAGCTAAGCGAGCAACCACAGGCCCGCCCTCGCGTTCCATCAGCGAGTTTAAGGATTCAAGCACTTCTTGACTGTCCTCAAAGCGAAACAAACGACCACTTCGGCTACGCAGCTCACCCGGTGTTTGCGCTCCACGCAATAGTAACAAACAGGCTATCGCATGCTCAGCCGGGCTGAATGTCAACTGGCCCAGCAGGGTGTTACAAAATCGATGGGCGTATTTCTCGGTGTTATTTTTAAAGCCTTCCTCGGTGCGAATATAGTGCTTGTCTTTGAGCTGACGACAGCAACGCTCCACGTCACCGCTGCTTAAATTCATGGTCGGCTGCCGGCTCGACTTTTGATTGCAAGCGTTGGTTAGTGCATTTAAGGTCAGGGGGTATTGATCTGGGGTGGTCACCTCTTTTTCCATAAGGCAACCAATGATTCTTGCTTCTTCCGGTGTTAGATTAATCTGCATACTTCAACAAACCTGCTTATTAATTGATCGTACAAAATACGGCTCTCCGCCGACTGACTAGAGCTTATCTCAAGGCTCGGTTCTGGGCTAGCACAAGGAACCCTAATACGCGGCGGTATCGAAGACCGCGCAGTGCTTCAAGCCGTACTGCTCAAGCCAAGTGAGATATTCCTCAAAAGAAAGGGGCCTACTGTAATAATAACCTTGCCCAATGTCACATCCGCATTCCTTTAGTTTTTCTTCTATCGAAGCCGATTCGACACCCTCTCCGATCACCTTTAGGTTCAAGCTTTTAGCCATATCAATTGTCGTTTTAACTATGGTTAAATTTCGCTCTGATTTATCCAGGTCCAGAATAAAGGCCTTATCGATTTTCAACTCATCAAATTTAAGCTGAGAAATGTAGGACAAGGATGAATAACCCGTTCCATAATCATCGATGGAAGCACTGATCCCCAGCTGACTTAAATGATTCATAAGCTTTCTTAGACGGTCATAGTCAGACACCATCACAGATTCCGTGAGTTCAAAGACGATGCTATTGCGGGGGATAGCCAAGGCCGTCATCCTTTCTCGAACATAGCTCAGAAAACCCGGAAGAGAAACGTCTTTGCCGCTAATATTGATTGACATCTTGTAAGGAGAGCTTCTACCCTTTTGCAGTTGTTGATGCTGCCTAAACGCTCCATCAATAACCCATTGAGTCAACTCATTGATCAAACCGGTATCTTCGGCGACCGCGACAAAGATATCGGGAGGAATAAAACCGTGAATTGGGTGCTCCCAGCGCAGCAAGACTTCTGAGCCATAAATATTATTATTGGAAAGATTAATTTGTGGTTGA